>ENA-UONV01001453-UONV01001453.1-human-gut-metagenome-genome-assembly--contig:-CS4-NODE-1453-length-20747-cov-5.973951_pt1 | contig 20747 bp, 15 predicted proteins | sample MGYA00242461_ERZ724008 | MGnify/ENA metagenome assembly ERZ724008 | reverse complement strand
GCTTTACATATCCGGAAGGTGAAACCCCATACTCATTCTTGAAACATTGCCGGAAATAAGCCACGCTACTAAATCCCGTCATATAGGAAATCTCTGAAATTGTATATTCACCGGATATCAACATCTCCACACTTTTACGCATCTTTACCTTACGAATAAACTCATTGGCCGACATATCTGCCAAACCTTTAATTTTTCGATATAGGGTAGAATGACTCATACACATCTTGTCTGCAATGAAAGCCACATCCATCTTCTCCATCTCTATGTTTTCCTCGATGATCTGCGTAATTTTCTGCATAAACTCATTATCCAGTCTGTTCAATGAACTTACAGCTTGTTCCTGAGCAGGTTTCACATCGGCCAGCAATAATTGCGAAGCAATCTTCTTGCGTGTTTCCAGCAAGTTATTAATGCAGCTATGTAGCAGTCTTGCACTGAATGGTTTCGTCAGATAAGCATCCGCACCCGAGGCATATCCTTCCTCCTTGTCATGCAAAGAATCCTTGGCCGTCAGCAGGATAACCGGAATATGACTGGTACGCATATCCTCTTTTACTTTCTTACAAAGCTCCACTCCATCCATAATCGGCATCATGATGTCCGATACTATAACATTCGGAATCCGCGCTTGTGCCAATTCCCAACCTTCTTGTCCGTCTTTGGCAGTAATCACTTCATAAATATCAGCAAACGAACTTTTTATATATTCACGAATATCAGAGTTATCCTCCACCACGAGCACAATGGGACATCCGTCCAAAGCAGGATCCATTCCGGCCATATCCTCCGTTGGAATGGGCAGTTTTTTCACCTTGCTCTCCACATGGATGGCATTGGGATAAGTATTTTCCGTCAGCAGGCGCAAAGTAAAAGTGGTTCCCACTTCCGGTGTACTCTCCACTTTCAGCGTACCTTCGTGCAAATCGGTAAGCCCTTTCACCAGTGCCAGACCAATACCTGAACCTGATGCCTGAAACTTACTTTTAGCCTGATAATAGCGGTCGAAGATATGCGGCAATGCTTCCGGATCGATGCCATGCCCGGTGTCTTTCACACTGATTTCCGTATATTTTATCTGCATTTCCTCTACCGAACGCAAGGTCAGTGTAATCTCTCCTTCCGAAGTATATTTGACGGCATTACTCAATAAATTATCCAATATGATGGTGATCATATCCGCATCATAGAACAGTTCGGCATCTTCGGTTTCAATATGGATGTGGTAAGTCACCTTATTGTTGGGGTTCAGTTCTTTATAACGTAACCCGATTTCCTGTACCAGTTGCGCCAGATTTCCCCTTGCCACTGCCAGTTTCCGGTTTTGAGTCTCTGTTTTACGGAACTCCAGAATACGATTGATTAGATTCAGCAGGCGGGTAGCACTATCGTGAATGATACTGATCTTATTGGCATGCTTGGGAGACAGGGTACCGTCACTCAGCAAATCTTCCAATGGTCCCAGAATCAGTGTCAGCGGTGTACGCAACTCGTGCGTGATATTGGTATAGAAGCGCAGCCTTTCATTGTTCAGCTCTAAGTCATTCTGACTTTTTCTGCGTTCCAGATTCAATGAGCTCTCCAAGTCTATCTTATGCTTATAGAAATTAAGTAATCCATAGAGGGCCAGGACAAAGAGCAATACGTAAACCAGTTTGGCATACCATGTGAGCCAGAACGGTGGCTGTATATGAATCACCAGCGAAGCCTCTTTCCCATCCCATTCCTGGTTGCGGATACGTGTCTTTACTTTAAAGACATAGGTACCGGGAGAAATATTACGGAAAGTTACCTGATTCTCCCCTTGCGTATTATACCAGGCTTCCCTCCAGCATATAAGTAAATTCTACTTGCGGGCTTTGGGTATAGTCCAGTACATTGAAAGATATCTTGAATGTATTCTGATTATACGGCAAATTTATCTCCCCATCGGCAATAGGCATCGGCAATTCCTCGTCATGACTCTCTTTCATACGGTGATACGTACAAAAACGGGTAATGACAATAGAGGATACCTCACGGTTAGTAGGAATATCCTTGGGATTAAAATAACACGCACCATTCTGTGAACCAAAATACATGGTGCCGTCAGAAGTCATGCAGGTAGACCCATTCATAAAATCACCCATAGGCACTCCGTCGTGATGGCTATAATTATAAAACACCTTCTTCGCCTCATCCAGCCGGGAGACTCCACCATTCGTACTGATCCATATTTGATGAAGCTTATCCTCAGTAATAGCACGCACCTGACTGTTTTCCAGGCCATTCTGTTCTTTAAAGATTTCATACTCCTCCGGGTTGGCTGTATCATGGAAAAGTACCACTCCCTCACGCGTAGCAACTAATATCCTTTGTCGTGAATCCTGCATCATATGGTTGACGGCATTCGAACAGAAACCATTTTCAACCACGAAATTATATATAAGCTTATTGTTCGGATCGAATACCGAAATACCTTTGCCGAATGTTCCTATCCACAGTTTTTCTTCTTTATCCCGCAAGATACCATGTATCTTTGTATCCGGCAGCTGACTTTGAATGAAACCTGCCACTTCCAGCTTTCCGTTTTCATAGATATAAAGTCCGCTCTCCGTCCCAACCCAGATACTCCCGTTTTTATCTTCATAGAAACAATGAACATTCAGGGTTTCCTCGTGAGACGTTTTACCGATACGGGTCATTTTCCTGTTTTGCGGATCATACATAAGAATACCGTTCAGATAAGTCCCCATCCACAACCGGTCCTGAGAATCTTTGTACACAACATTAATATGAGTATTGGATTGAGTCTGATAAGAACGCAATAAGAAAGTATCTATCAGCTTATTCTTCTGAAAAACAGCAAACTCACCTTCGCCACCAACCAACACTTTATCGTCTTTTGCAAACAATCCCCAAACTTGCTTACTACTCTGTTTACCGTCTCTTTCCACCGTGTAGGGCAACATATTAAAAATGGGCTGTGCATAACTTATAAAATCGACTCCTCCCCGGTAATTCCCCAGCCAGATGTTCCCGAAGCTGTCTTGAAAAGCACATTTGGCATTAGGTCCCGACAGGCCATGCACATCATTGGTAGCAGGTATATTCTGGAAATGTATATGGGTTGGTGAAGTAAATGCATTCTGTTGCATATCGAGTATACTGACACCACCCATATTGGTGCAGATCCACAACCGCCCGTCCCTCATCTGTTTTATATCCAGCACCTGATTGGAAAGTAGCGAGTTCTCATCGCCCGGAATATGCCTGAAAGTGGTGAACTTTTCGGTTGCAGGATTAAAGATGGAGAGTCCTTTATTCGTACCTACCCATATATTTCTTTGTTCATCTACACACAAGGCAACGACAAGTCCTCCCGGAAGGCTATCCGGATCATCGGAAACGTGCTGATACCTTTTTATCGTATGATCCTTTAATGAAATGACACTCATCCCCTTGCCATCATGCCCGACATACAGATTTCCCCGACCATCATCACAGGCTATATAGTTTTTCAATCCACCCAGTCCTTTCACATTGTGTTCATAATAATGAGTGAATTTCCCGGTTTCGATATCATAATAATGAATACCTACATGATAGGTGGTAATCCACAACCCTTTTTTATCGAAGGAAGGGATGATATTGGTAATATCATTGGTTGCAATAGTGCCATCCCCCGCCTTGTATACAGTGAACGTATCCGCATCACAATCGAACACACACAGGCCTTCACGTTGGGTACCTATCCACACTTTATTGTCGCGCGGATCGGCACACACACAGTTCAGTTCATTGGCACTCAGCTTCGAGGTATATTTTTTATAAACCGTAAACTGCCTGCCATCGAATTTATTCAGCCCGCCCTCGGTGGCAAACCACATGCATCCTTGTTTATCCTGGGTAATCCCCACCACGTAATTACTGGATAGCCCGTCTTCTACCCCCAGTCTTTTAATCGTATAGGGTTGTGCCTCTGATTTTGCAACCAAAAGAATAACCAGCCCCAGAAATAGCAGAGTGTTCTTCATTTGAATCTGTTTTATTTTAAAAGTAATAACCTGGAACCTGTATATAGTTCCTTACGAAGTAGTCCCAAAGATGCACTAAAAATTCAACATAAACCAACCAATAATTCGTCTTGAACGATTTTTGTATTCTACTTGCCTATTTTTCTATCCATGGCTTTCCATTTAGCATCTAATTTTGCAATGACAAAAGTATAAAAACTAAAAAATCTAATATTAATGAAAAGAAGAAATTCTCCAAGTTTTTTAGGTAACCGGCCTCTCATTGAGGGAGCCGATTTATCCGGATTACTAATTCAATCACCTTATTTAGTCTAATAAAAAAAGAAAAACGATGAAAGAAAACTCGTTCAAAAGAAACCGGAAGGCCCTCACAGCCTTATTGCTTTGCACTGGTTTCATCGCAGCTCAGCCCCTCGCAGTAATGGCTGAAGACAGTGTAACTTCCGTACATGCAGTTCAGCAACAGAAACAAACCGTCACAGGTATTATCAAGGATGCAACAGGAGAAGCCATTATCGGTGCCAGCGTATTGGAAAAAGGCACGTCGAACGGCACAATCACTGATTTGGATGGTAAATTCACCCTAAGTGTCACTCCCAACGCAACATTAGTTATTTCGTACATCGGTTATCAGACACAGGAATTACCTGTTGTTGCCGGAAAGGTAATGGATATACAGATGAAAGAAGACGCCGAAATGCTGGATGAAGTAGTAGTGGTAGGTTATGGTACTACCAAGCGCAAGAACTTCACCGGTTCGGTTTCTACCGTAAAAGCCTCGGAAACTCCGTTGGCACTGATGCCTACTTCCAATGCTATGGACATTCTGCGTGGTACGGCTACCGGTATCACGGTGTCGCAGCAACAAGGAGCCGGACAGGCACCTTCATTGCAGGTTCGTGGCCAGAAATCGGTAAATGGTGGTTCTACTCCGCTGATCGTAATGGACGGTGTGATCTATATGGGAAGCTTCCGCGACATCGATCCGACGACCATCGAAAGCATGAGTATCCTGAAAGATGCTACTTCACTTGCCGCCTACGGTTCGCAAGCGGCTAATGGTGTAATTATGATCACTACCAAGAAAGGAAAGTTGGGTAAGCCCGTCATCAACGTCAACACTTCCTGGGCTTTCTCTACAGCAGCAGCAAAACCGGACTTGTTAAGTCCTCAGGACTATGTAAAGAAAGTAAACCTGTTGAGTGGTCTGGCAGAGGATGCCGATCCTACATGGATGCGCGAGTACGAATACGAGAACTACAAAAATGGAAATACCATCGACTGGTTTGACTACTCCACGCGTACCGGAATCATGCAAAACTATTCAGCATCCGTTTCGGGAGCCACGGAAAAGATGAATTACTACCTCTCCGGTACTTATACCGACCAGGAAGGCGTGGTAAAAGGTGACGACTATGACCGCACCGTATTGACCGCACGTATCCAAACGGACATCACCAACTGGTTGCAAGTGGGCGGACAAGTGAACTATGCCTACAACGACTATTCCGGTCCCAGCGTATACGATTTGTATCAGGCCATCCGCCTGAGCCCTTACGGCCGTGCCGAACGTGCCGACGGTGGTGGAGTGGAAAAATTCCCGGTGAACGAAGGTATCTATCGCATCAACCCGTTGTGGAATGTGGAAAGCGGTACCATTGATGACCACGATACCTACTCCACCGTTTCCATGAAGGGACACGCACTGGTGAAGTGCCCCTGGATAGAAGGATTAACCTATCGCCTCAATGGTAGTTACTCCATCGAAAACATCGAACGAGACTACTTCACGCACGAAGGATATTATGTGAAAGAAGGTACGGGCGATGACCGCTACTCTGAATCTGCGGTATCCGACTATCTGGCTTCAGCCAATGGCTACAGTGCACGTACAAAGAATACATCATGGGTATTAGATAATATTATCAACTGGCAACGCCAGTTCGGCAAGCACTATGTAGACCTGACTTACGTATATACGCGTGACTCTTACGAATACAGCTACCGCCGCTTCGACGGTTCCGACTTTGCCGCACTGGGTAACACCAATCTAAGCTACGACGGGCTGAACCTAGCAACTACACAGAAGATCAACGGTCTGAGCTATACACGCCACACCAACGTGGGTTATCTGGGCCGTGCCAACTATAACTACAACGACACGTACCACCTGAGCGTATCCGTACGCCGTGATGGTTCCAGCGTATTCGGTGCCAACAACAAATGGGGTACATTCCCCGCAGTAGGTGTGGCATGGACTGCCTCCAACGAGGAATTCATGAAGAACATCAAAGCCATCAGCTACCTGAAACTGAAAGCATCCTGGGGTAAGAACGGTAACCAAAGCCTTTCTCCTTACGAAACCCTTTCAAAAATTACCCTGGGGCAATCGGGCGGTTACAGCTATCCATTCGGTAACACTTCATTAGTGAGCTGGGGACAACGCATCACCTCTATGGGTAACACCGACCTGGGATGGGAAGAAACCGAATCATTCAACTATGGCTTCGACCTGGGTGTACTCGACAACCGTATCCGCCTGGAATTCGATGGATACTTCTCCAAGACTACCAATCAGATATTTAACCGTAACATTCCGGTAATGATCAACGGTCTGACCAGTATGAAAGCTACCATGGGACGCGTAGACAACTGGGGTATCGAAGTCAACTTGAATACCACCAACATCCAGACAAAGGACTTCAACTGGGGTTCCACACTGACTTTCTATATGAACCGCAACAAGCTGAAGGAACTCTACGGTGACGGACAGGACGATATTACGAACTCCCTCTTCCTGGGCAAATCGCTGGGTGCCATCTATGGCTACAAAAATATCGGCATCGTACAGGAAGACGATACCGAATACATCGCAGCCAACGGTGCAGCACCGGGTGACGTGAAGTTTGCCAACCTGGACGGTAGCGAAGACGGTAAAATTACAGCCGACGACCGTACCATCCTGGGATACAAGAAAGAAAACTTCCGCATGAGCTTCGGCAATACATTCCGCTACAAGGACTTCGAACTTTACATGTTGTTCACCGGCATCTTCGGTGGAAACGGCTACGGACAGGCTGTAAACTACTACGCTTTCCGTACTTCTTCCGACGTACAGGGCGACAATAACTTCAACCACGGCTGGTGGACTCCCGAAAACAAGAGTAACAAATATCCGCGTATCAACTACACCGACGGACGCTACACCCCGCTACAAGGATATGGCTTCGTGCGTCTGCAAGACCTCAGTCTGTCCTATACTTTCCGCCAGCCTTGGGTACAGAAAGCAGGTATCGGGAATCTGAAGGTTTACATGGCTTGCAAGAACCTTTTCACCATCTCCGGATGGGAAGGTGGCGACCCTGAAGTTCAACAAACACTGGGTAGCGGTTACACTTACGGATACCCGTTGTCGCGTACCGTTTCGTTTGGTCTGAATTTAACATTCTAACTCTATTAAAAACACTAAAGATGAAAACAAAAAAATACATATTCATAGCTGCCGCGGCTTCCATGCTTGGCATGACGACGTCTTGTGACGATGAGGGATTCCTGACGGAAAAACCGAAAACAATCTACACCACCGACAACTCGTACGAAACGATTGACCAGGTGAAGGCTTGTATCACTAACTTGTACATCCACATCCGCTACTGGTATCAACAAGATTATTTTCTGAAAGGACTGGGCACCGATGTACTGGATACTCCTTACTTCCGCAGCACGGGCAATGGTTACTGTAACTTTGCCAACTGGTCGAGTACCAACAGCAATTCCAACAAGATTTATGACGCCATGTTCCAGATGGTGAACTATGCCAACCAGTCACTGGAAGGTTATAATAAGGAAGGTCTGCCCTGGGAAAGCGAGGCACAGCGCAATGAGGCCTACGGTGAAATCATGTTTTTCCGTGGCTACGGTTACCTGACAATGGGTGAATTGTTTGGCGGAGTGCCCCTGGTAGATCAATTCTATCAGACATTGAAACTGGACTTTGTACGTTCCAGCCGCGAAGAGACGTATAACTTCGCTATTACCGACCTGGAAGCTGCCGCTGCAGCACTGCCCGATTATCCATCGGAAGCCGGGCGCGTGTCAAAGGGAGTCGCTTACCATTTCCTGGCCGAAGCCTATCTGGCACTGGCCACCATCAAGAGCAATGACGCCGAATGCCTACGGAAATCCATCGAATATGCCGACAAGGTGATGGCATTGCATCCGTTGATGACGGAGCGCTTCGGTACACGCAGCATCCCGGGAGGGGGAACAACAAAGAATGGTGTGGCTGCTTACTATGAAGACGGCAATGTGTTTTTCGACCTCTTCCAGGAAGGCAACTATGACTACGCCGAAGGAAATACGGAAGCATTGTGGACCTTGCAGAACGATTATACAGTTTATCATGAATATGGCGGAAACAACTTCGTAGGTTATCCGCGTGAAATGTCTCCCGTTCTCCGCGATGTGGTATGGAAAGCTGAATATGCCGAAGCCGGAGCAGCAGCTGGGCCATGGGCAGGCAATATCGACGAAAGCATATATCCGGGCGGAAACGTATCGGCCTACGTAGGCGGACGCGGTGTGGCTAATATGGCTCCTACCACTTATGTGATCAGTGATGTTTGGGAAGGCGATTACGAAGATGATATACGCAATGCGCCCTGCAACATCCGCCGCCAGTTTGTGTGCATGGATACGAAGCATAGCATGTATGGCAAACCGGTTCCTTACGAAATGCTGGATTATAATACTCAGAAGATCACAGAGTTCTTCCCCGTCTGGACTAAACTTGCTCCGATAGACGACTGGGGATATGACGACCTGGCCGATGGCGGTAACCGCTCTAACATGTATTGCGACCAGTATGCACACCGTTCGGCAGAAACCCTGCTGCTCCGCGCCGAAGCCAACCTGCGTGCAGGCGACAAAGGTGCTGCTGCCACCGACATCAACAAGCTGAGAAACCGTGCACAATGTACGAAACTGGCTACGGCAGACGATATGACACTGCAATACATCCTCGATGAACGGGTACGTGAGTTATTCGGTGAAGAAAGAAGATGGGTAACTCTGCTCCGCATGGGCAATGACGGCATCGAGAGCCTCAACAGTCATGCCATGTACATAGCAGACCAGCCTTTCTGGGGCGGATACTTCAAGTCGGACAAGGCCAAGGTTACGAAATGGAACCTGTTCCCGATACCACAGACAGTAATCGATACGAATACAGGTGCGGTGATAGAGCAGAATGAGGGCTGGTAATGTTATCAGGTTCATATAAATAGCAGAAAGGTGTGCTTCGTTATCGTGAAGCACACCTTATTTTTTATTCATCTGCGGACGGAAAGTCTTCCCTCTTCTCCCTGTAAGCCGTTGGAGACATTCCCGTATGGTGCTTGAAGTATCTTCCTAAATATGATTGATCCGGAAAATTAAACTGATTCGCTATCTCCTGTATGGAAAGCGCGGTAGAGTGAAGTGTCACTTTCAGTTCAAGTATCACGTAATCGTCTATCCATTCCTTCGCTGTGCATCCCACTGTCTGTTGTATCGTCTTACTCAGATGCCGGCCCGTGACGCAAAGCTTATCCGCATAATAATCTACCGACCGCTGTTCCCTGAAAGATTCTATCACCAACGCAATAAACCGGTCCTTCAACCGCCAGCGCAGATGATTCGGTTTCGTTTCCCGGTAAAGCCTTTCGGACTGATTGCAAATCTCATAAAATAGCATCCGGCAACAATAAACAATCAGTTCGCGCTGGTACACATTCCTATCGTCCGCAGACTTCCGGCGTAACAGTTCCAGATAGTGATTTCGCACTCCGTCCCATTCCTCACCCTGGAATGAACTGTAATTATGCTCGCGCATAAAAGACACCTTATCCGAAGGCAACGAATAGAAAATCTCATGCCTGAACTGACTGGAAAAGGCAAAGACCGTCAGTTCCAAATCTTCTGTAGCATCTTTATAAAGCGTAATCTGTCCGGGAAATACCAGTATCACACTTCCGGCAGACAGCGCATACTTCTGCTGGTTAATGTAAATCTGCACCTCTCCCTGCAGACAAAACAGAAATTCTCCTTTCTCCGCCCTGCAGGGATAGGAAAGAAGATCCGTCCGGCGACGGGTATGGAACAGGTATTCTTCACTCATAAAGTTCCGTTTTTGAAGTACAAAGATAGTATCTGAAAAGCTCTGGCACAAGAAAATCCCACATTTTGAACAACCTGCTTCGATTTTTGAACCGTGAAACGGTAGATAGTTGCCGTAACTTTGCAGCGAGAATTGAAGGAAACCAGTTGACGAGGGAACCAGTTGACGAGGGGACAAGGGGCTGCGCAATGCTTCTATGCCGCATGGAACCTTGTCTCCTTGTCCCCTTGTCCCCTCGTCAACTGGTTCCCTTATCAACTCGTCCCTCAAAATTGTATAATAAAATGGCAAAAAGAGAATTAACAGCCCGTTATCTGTTTTTCATCGCGGGTTTATTTGTAAATGCATTCGGTATTAGTCTGATTATTAAAGCAAATCTGGGTTCCTCACCTATATCGAGCCTTCCCTATACGCTCAGTCTGAAATTCCCCATTACACTGGGGCAATTCACGCTGTTGCTGAATGCCGTGCTGATAGCCGGACAAATAGCACTGCTGAAAAAGGATTTCAGGAAAGAACAATTTCTGCAAATCCCCGTAGCGATACTTTTCAGTTTCTTCATAGACTGTTCGATGGCACTGCTGTCGGGTTTCACCCCTGCGGGATACGCTTCACAGATTCTATCACTGGTGACCGGCTGCGCCATACTCGGACTGGGAGTGAGTATGGAAGTGATAGCCAATGTAGTGATGCTGTCCGGTGAAGCCTTTGTAAAAGCCATCACCCTGCGCACCGGAAAAGAATTCGGAATTACCAAAATCGGCTTCGACACCACACTGGCACTTCTGGCTTGTGCAGCTTCCCTGCTATTAGCCGGAACCATAGAGGGAGTACGCGAAGGCACGATCATCACCGCATTGATTGTCGGGCTTTTCGCACGCTTCTTCAACCGCCGGCTGGCGTTTGTGAATAAAATGATTACCTTTGCGCCGAATAAAACTCCTATTCAGCCCTATGAAGACAATCGCAATCACCGACACAGCGGAGATTGAAGCAATCATCCGCAAATGCCCTTACTGTACGGTAGGTATCACCGATCCGGAAGGTAATCCCTACGTAGTCCCCATGAACTTTGCTTACCGGGACGGCATCATCTATCTGCATTCCGGTCCCGAAGGCGGCAAAGTAGCAATGGCAGAACGCCACCCGCGCGTTTGCATCACCTTCTGCGAAGGACACGAGCTGGTATACATGCACCGCCAGGTGGCATGTAGCTACAGCATGAAGTCGCGTAGCGTGATGTGCCACGGAAACGTCCGTTTCATCGAAGATATGGACGAAAAGCGACGTATACTCGACATCATCATGCAACAATATACGAGCGATGAATTCAAATACAGCGAACCTGCTGTGCGCAACGTAAAAGTGTGGGAAGTAAAAGTCGAGAAGATGAGTTGCAGATCATTCGGATTGCGCCCAAGCGAGGTATAATCTTCCCTGCACCACACAAAACATTCCTTTTTCCCTTCTAAATTTATCAATGTAAACAAATCAGATTACATTGATTCCTCATTGATATGCACTTACGTATTTTATGAAGATTAATATCTAAAACTATTTGTTTACTATACTAAAATCTAATATATTTGCGAGTGAAAAACAAATCAATTGTTTTCTATTTAGAAATTAAAAGTATGAAAATTATGGAAAAACAAGATTTTACTTCAGAACGCAGAGCTCCTCCCTTATAAGAACACACTGAAATTGTGAACAACAACAGATACTGGTCCTATGAAACACAAGTGTTTCACACACAGAATACAAGTATTACATTTATGGAATGCAAGCAATACATACATAAGACACAAGCATCCATCATATATCAACTCTTTAAAGTCAGAATCATGAACCAATTATCTTTAAAATCAACCCGCATTTGCAGAAAATGTCTCCAAGTGCTTCCCCTTAATGCCTTTTATATTAACAAAAACAGTCGGTATCCGGACTACTATTGCAAGAAATGCCGCGGAGAAAGCAATCGTATGGCCCGTAAGAAACATGATCATCCACAAATTATGAATAAACCCAAATGCTATCTGGTGCTCACTCTGGTCGAAGACCGCGAACAACGGATAAGGCTTATCCGTCATGCCAAGCAAGTAGTGGGTGAAAGCATAGCCCGCAAACAAAAAAGGCTCAGAGAGGCGATGAGCGATTGAATCATCAACAATCTACTACTAACCATTAACCACTAAAAAACATGTCCAGAATAAAAAAAAGGGGACTTGACTACTTCCCCATAAGCACCGATTTTATACACGACCGCATTGTACGCCGAATCATGAAGAAAGAAGGAGATGCCGCCGTAACCGTACTTGTGCAGGCCTTTTGCAGTATCTACTCCAACGAAGGATACTACGCAATGGCAGGCGAGCTCTTCTATGACGACCTGGCAGACAATCTCTACCGGGAGGACTCCGACTACGTGCGGCGCGTCATTGCCCTTGCCGTAGAATATGGTCTTTTCGACTCTGCACTCTTTCAAGAGTACGGCCTACTGACTTCGGCAGATATCCAGCGTCAGTTCCTCTTTGCAACCAAGCGCCGGAACACCTCACTGATAGATACGCGCTATTGCTTGTTGTCATCAAACGAGCTCGTCCCGTCGACACCGGATGGGAAAGAAAGCAGCAAACCGATCCTTAAAGATGCGGAAGAAAAGGAATGCCCAAAGAACGAAAATGCTGCAGTTATCCCCATAAATGCAACATTTTCTTCCGAAAACAGCGAAAATATGCACTTTGGTACACATAGCATAGCACAGCATAGCACAGAATATTGAGGAAGAGAAGGAGGAAAATTTTCCAAAAGAAAGGGTGGCGGTCAATGATACGAAAACCACCAAAGTCAGCAGCAAACGAAAAGAATGGACCCTCGAAGAGATAGCCCTTCTGCAGCCACCCCGGGACGGGATGAATCGCAACTTCGACGGCCTCATATACAACCTTGGTCTTTACTCCATTCCACCCGCCGAACAATATGCCATTGTCTGCAAGAGTAATTTCGGTGTCATCGGACATCCTGTATGGAATGGCTTTTATGAACTGCGCAACTGCCATGGAAAGATCCGCCTGCCGGGACGCTATTTGTTGAGCCTCTGCCAGAAGTAAAAACAAACAATTCAAAAATAACAAATTAGAGTCTTGTTTCAAAAATAAAACGTTTTTCTTGAACGCTTTTCTGTTTTTCGTTCGTTTAGCAACAAAAAGAGCCGTATATTTGCAGTGTAGTTAAGCTTAATACACAAACAATAAACTATTCATTTTTAAAAACTTTATTATTATGCCAGTACTTTACAAGACTATTCAGTCTACTATGAAAACTAAAGATGGTGATAAACTTTATCATCCGCGCACCGTATACGTCGGTAGCGTAAATACAGAGAAAATTGCCCAGGAGATAGCAGAATATTCTTCCCTCTCCAAAGGTGATGTGAAGAATTCCATCGACAACCTTGTCACCGTAATGACCAGGCACTTGCAATCATCCGAAGTGGTGATGCTGGACGGCTTGGGATCATTCAGGCTTGCCATGAAATCGAGGGGAAAGGGAGCAAAGACCAAAGAAGAAGTATCCGCCGCGCAGGCCTCGCTGCAGGTACACTTCAGTCCGGCTTCTACCCGCAATTCGGACCGTACCGTGGCTACCCGCTCATTGGTGACCGGTGTGAAGTGTGTACTTTACAAACCCGAAACAACAAATTCCGGTAACAGCAGTGGTGGCAACAGCGGCGGCGGAGACGGAGGCATAGAAGACGATCCGTTGGGCTAAACTGTTGCAACCAAAGACTTAAACCGGAAACTGACTAAACTATTTATTTTAGCGGCAAAATCATTCATTCTTAATTAACTAAACTATTCATTCAACACATGAGAAGTATCAACTTAATTGTGGTGCATTGTAGCGCCACCAGGGCGGATCATGCCCTTACCACAGAGAATCTGGAATCAGAACATCGCCGCCGTGGCTTCCATGGCATCGGTTATCACTACTACATCCGCAAGGATGGCACCGTCGTCCCCACCCGCCCCCTGGAACAGATAGGGGCACATGCCAAAGGGCACAACGCCCACTCGATAGGCATCTGCTATGAGGGTGGACTGGATTGCAACGGACATCCTGCAGATACCCGTACACCGGAACAAAAAAGTGCGCTCCGCCTGCTGGTGCACCAGCTGTTGAAGCGCTTCAGAAAGAGCTATGTCTGCGGACACCGTGACCTTAGTCCAGACCTGAACGGGAACGGAGTGGTGGAGCCGGAGGAGTGGATAAAGGTATGCCCGTGCTTCGATGTGGGAAAAGAATTATAAACAATTAAAACATTAAACATTATGAAAATGAGTAAAAACACTTGGAAGACCATCTTGAAGGTAATTGTAACCGTGGCTACAGCCATTGCAGGGGTGTTGGGAGTGAAAGTCATGACACCGTAAGAGGCAAACCCGCTACCCCAATGCAATAAAATGCAACGCATTGGGGTAGCCTTCCAACAAGAACAGAAACAACAAATTATCCTATTCACTTTTTTATTTATACAGCAATGACAAATCATAAAATTTACTATCTACTAATATTTTTCCTGCTCCCATTTTCTTTCTTAGGAGCGCAAAACGGAGTAGCCGACCAATTACTAAAGGCTACATTCCATCCCAGTCCGCAATCTGCTGCCTATGCCCGCTATGGGGAATATCCGGTGGATCATTCTACAGGAGTTCCTAAAATAGAAATTCCGATTTACACACTGAATACCGGAGACTATGAACTCCCTATCTCTATCTCATATCATGCTTCGGGCATCAAAGTACTGGATGTTTCCGGTCCAGTAGGACTGGGATGGACGTTGAATGCCGGAGGGGTGATAACTCGTACAGTATGTGGAATGCCTGATTATGAAGGCTACAACTACCGGATGTTCTTCAAAAGCAAGAAAGATGTAGAAAAACGACTTTCAGAATCAGCCATGGAAACAAGATTGTGGAACCGTGTATTTGCAGGTGTTCCTGAATACGATTCCGAATCAGACCGATACAGCTATAACTTTGCAGGTAAAACCGGTATGTTCCGCTACAATGTTTATAACGAAACTCCTTTTACCATCCCTCATGAACCGATAAAAATAGAGAGAACAAGCAAGGGGTATGAGGTAATTGATACCAATGGCACGACTTACTACTTTGAGGTAAAGGAATCATGCACTTCGCCCCAAATGAATACCTATACCAGTGCCTGGTATCTGACCAAGATAGAAACGGCAGGCCGCAAGAATGTGATTACCCTTTCATACACCACAGGAGATAGTTATATTATAAGATATCGTTCTCAGTTTCTGCACAAAGGGAATGTTATTACCTACAGTGAAGAAGTGGGACAACAATATGTCGCGAATGAAACTACCGGCAATTTTGGCGGAGATGTATCTATGCCAACCTACTCATACCGGGTCCCCATGTTAAGTTCCATCAGTTGGAACAATGTCAATATAACTTTCAGTTATGCCAAAGACAGGCTGGACACGCAGAAGGAGCGTCTAACCTCTATTACGGTGAAAGACAATAATTCAACCGTCAAACATGTTACTTTCAATAATAATGCATACTTCGGTGACCGTTCCTCCAACTACAGGATGAAACTTAGTAGTCTTTCCATGAAAGGAAACGCAACCAGTACCATAGCCGATAACTATACATTTTCGTATGACACATCGACACCTCCGAATCATTACAATGTTTCCAATGCAGGAGGCTCTTCAAGTTCCTATTGCCGTGAAGACTATTGGGGATATTATAATGGGAAACAGAGCTATAATATGATCCCCAATGGTGTATTCCCAGCCTCAAATCTGGCAGATCGAAGTGCTTCTCCTTCGCATATGCAGATGTGTCTTCTTAAAACTATTCAGTACCCGACAGGAGGCAGCACAACCTTCAACTTTGAAGCCAACCGGACTGGCACTTATTCATACGTCGGCGGATTACGGGTTGCGGAAATTATAAATAAAGACCACAACGGCACTATCTTAGAGCAGAAAACTTATGAATATGAACAAGGAGAAGCTACAATGGAAATCTCAAACGAGTTGTTCGCCTATGATGATTACTTCCTTTATTTTATACGACAAGCAAATGGAGCATACCAATCCAAGGGACGCTTGCACCAGATTGCCGTGGCCTCACCCATCCTTCCCCTCACCGGTTGGAGCGGCAGTCCCATCTTTTACAATGAGGTGACAGAATACAAGGGGTTAAAATCGGCTAACGTAGGAAAAACAGTTTATAAGTTTACGCAAGACTTTGAGAGCAGCTATCCCGGAGCAGAGGAGGAAGATGTGCCCGTCCCCGTACCTTTACGTTTCTACTCCGGTCTTTACAATAATGACGAAGGTATAGTTCCGGCTTTGCTGAAAGAGAAGACTTTCTATAAAAACAATAATGGCACTTACACCAAGCAGTTGTCGGAAGAATATGAATATACAGAACTCGTACCTCCCAATGATTCCATCTCTATCGGCGTGCGGTTAGGAAGAATGGGAATAGGGGTGATCTATTACGAAAATATAGACTTCAGTTGTGCACCCTATAGTGATTTGGAAGAATATTATAATTCCATCGTATATACTAATGTACGCGGTTACAGGAAGCTGCGCAAACTGACAAGCTTAAAGACAACAGACTATGAACGAAACGTAGTCGTAACCCGTACCTATCAGTACGACCCTCAACTACGCTGTTTACAGCCGATAACGGAAACCGCAACCAATAGTGACGGGGATAATTATACCACTAAAACCTATTATCCCTTTCAACAAACCGGAACAGTTTATAGCAATATGACTGCAAAGAATTATGTGGATACTCCCATAAAGAAAGAGAAATATTGCAACTCCGCCCTGTTGTCTACTGACCTTAATACCTACCAGCAAGTAGGTGACAGATTTCTGCCGGATAACATCAGCCAGCAGAAAGGCAACAATGCAAGCAGGGTACTGGTACGCTACGAGAGATATGACAGTAAAGGAAATCCGCAATACCTGACTACGCTCGATAACCGGAAAATTGTCATCCTATGGGGATACAACTACCGCTATCCCATAGCACGCATAGAAGGATTGACTTATAGTGAAGTAACGGCGAGAGTAAGCGAAAGCACGATTTCGTCAATAGCTTCCAGTACTGCTCCCACTCAGGCACAACTGGACAACATACGTTCCTCTTTATCCAATGCATTAGTCACTACTTACACCTATACCCCTTCTGTAGGAATAACCACAGAGACTGCGCCAAATGGATATAAAAAGACCTATTCTTACGACGTAATGGGACGCCTGAGTCAAATAGCCGACACCAATGGGACAGTAGAAACTTATCAATATCAATATAAACAGTAATACAACAGAATGAATATGAAACGAATTTATCTATTATATCTATTACTGCTGCTTCAGGCAACAGCAGGATATGCTCAGGATAGTTCTCAGAACTACATCTTGACCCGCACCATGCTTAAAGCGGATACAAAGTCTTACTTGAACAAAGTGGTTTATTATGATGGCATAGGTCGTCCGTTCCAGACAGTAAGCAAGGCAATAGAAAACACCTCTAAAAAAGGAGTGTCTCTTGCCACCCTCCAAGAATATGATACTTCGGGACGCGAGACGAAAGCTTGGCTTCCGGTAGTTATAACCTCTGACTATCTTGCTCCGACCAGTTTCAAGAGCAGCGCACCCGGCAGCTACGCTAATGACTCCCGCCCTTATCAAGAGGCTGTTTACGAGACTTCTCCGCAAAACCGCCTTGTGAAGCAATACGGCGCAGGGGCAGACTGGTACAGCGGACATCCGGTTGCAACGGAATTTATGGGCAACAATACAACTGCACAATTACGTTGCACCCGGTATAAAGTAACTTCGGCAGGTGCTTTAGAGGCTTCGGGAGACTATGCCAACGGCACGCTGAACGTAACCCGAGCAACGGATGAAGACGGGAATGTGTCCTACACGTTTGTGGACAAGATAGACCGGAAGCTGCTCGAACGTAGAATAAACGGGAGTGAAATACTTGATACTTACTATGTTTATGACAACTATGGAAATCTATGCTATGTATTGCCACCGGCTATAAATGGAAATATCAGTACCGATAACCTGAATCTTTATGCGTATCAATATAGTTACGACGGATTCAACCGCTGTATCCGAAAAAAACTGCCCGGCACACAATACATCGAGTATGTATATGACAATACCGACCGGCTGACATTCTCTCAGGACGGCAATCAGCGTGCCTTATCCACCCAAAACTGGACCTATTATAAATATGATCAATTGAACCGGCTGACCGAACAAGGTTTGTGCACCAACAAGGTAACTACCTCCGGAACCACCGTACACATCATGAACTATTATGATAGTTATAGTTTCATAGGGACTCAAGGATTTACCAGCAGCAACTTCTCCACGGATACATCCGGTTACGGCAAAGGTGCTTTGACAGGACAAATGGTGGCAAGTATAAACGGGAACCCCATCTGGAAAGCTTTCTACTATGATATTCGTGGGCGCGAAGTGAAGCGTGTAGAAAGCAACGCCATGAATGGTTACGACGTGGCTACAACTTCTTACAGCTTCACTAACAAGCCGCTGACCCTGACCCATGTGCACACTTCAGGAAGCAAAAGTCTGACAGAAGTCTACACCTACAGCTATGACTACGCTGACCGCCTATTGAAGGTACAGCACAAACTGGACAGCAATACCATCGTCACCCTTGCCGAATATACCTATGATGACCTTGGTCGCGTGAAGCAGAAGAAGCTGGGTGGAACGACGCATAGTTCGACCTATTCCTACAACATCCGTAATTGGCTAACCGGCATCACGGGGAGTAAGTTCACCCAAACGTTAACCTACAATAACGGTACCGCCGGCTACAACGGCAACATCACCGCAATGGGCTGGACGGCAAACGGTGACAGCCACCACTACGACTTCGCCTACGACGGACTGAGCAGACTGACCTCAGCCACACACGGAGCAGGACGCTTCACCGAAAAGGTGACTTCGTATGACAAGAACGGAAACATCAAAGGATTACAACGTTATGGACAGACAGGTGCTTCCACCTATGGTTTAATCGACAACCTTTCGTATACATTGAACGGCAATCAATTGAACCGTGTGGACGATGCCGTGAACACCTCTGCTTATAACGGCGGCTTTGAATTCAAGGACGGCGTAAAACAGGCAAACGAGTATGCTTATGATAATAATGGCAATTTAACTAAAGATTTAAACAAGGGAATCACTGAGATTCAATATAATTGTTTAAATTTGCCAAACAAGGTCATGTTTAGTGACGGAAGTACAGTTGCCTATACTTATGCGGCGAGCGGAACGAAGCTACGCACGATATATACGATAGGCGGTACGACTACCACTATGGACTATTGTGGGAATGTGGTCTATGAAAACAATACAGCAAAACTGTTGTTAACTGAAGAGGGGTACGTATCTTTGAATGATAATAAATACCACTATTATCTGAAAGATCATCAGGGAAATAACCGGGTAGTCGTAGATCATAATGGCAACGTGGAAGAGACAAATCATTATTACCCGTTTGGGGGTGTATTTGCAAATACAGGAAATACACAACCTTACAAGTACAATGGTAAGGAACTCGACGCAAAAAAAGGATTAAATTGGTATGACTATGGGGCAAGACATTATGATGCAGCACTGGCGAGATTTACTACGACAGATAGATTTGCTGAGAAATATTATTCGATGTCATCGTATCAGTATGGAGGAAATAATCCAGTTGGTAATATCGATGTGAATGGAGATAGTATAGTCATTAGCCCTAATCCCAATGGATTAATTGATCATATAAAATCAAGATTTGGTTACGATACAAAGTTCCAAAAAACTGTAAAAGCTGATTTAGCACAATTGAAGAAAGATGATAAAACTGTTGCTCAAATAATTTCAAAGCTAGAGGATAGTGAAAACATTCATCAAATTACAATGGTGGAGGATAGAAGAAAAGGTAACTTAACAGAAGTTGATAAAGAGAAAGTTGCTAAGGGAATTTCACAAGGCACTACTGTTAGATACGATCCCTATACTCAAATAGAACCTAGCGGAGAGAAAAGAACTCCGAGGGTAGGGCTAAGTCATGAGTTGCAACATTCTTATGATGCAGATCAAGGAACAATGACTAGAGAAATAACAGAGAATGGTGTCTTGTTGATTGAAGTACGTGCAATCAATACAGAAAATAAAATAAGAATGAAAACAGGAGATCCTAAAAGAACCAAATATGGAAGAAGAGAAGTGCCTAAAATTCTATTGGAGTAAAGTTATTCTAATTACTGGAATTGCCTTTATTCTTACTGCATGTATGTATATAAATAGGAAACCCAAAGAACAACATGTAAAAGAAAATGGCAATGAGCCTTATAAAGCTCTAAGTGTAAAATACCAAGATTCTATTTATCGTCTGGACATCAAGCGCATTCTTTCGATGAACTTCTTTCACGATCTACCCCAGATCATGTTGGGGTGCGCCTTGGCTGCC
>ENA-UONV01001446-UONV01001446.1-human-gut-metagenome-genome-assembly--contig:-CS4-NODE-1446-length-20800-cov-8.537768_pt1 | contig 20800 bp, 21 predicted proteins | sample MGYA00242461_ERZ724008 | MGnify/ENA metagenome assembly ERZ724008 | reverse complement strand
TCCTGTTCCTCGGTGTTGGTGAAGATTCCGGCCACCGTCACGGGGATGGTCTTATCTTTGTCCTCCACATTCCCCAGCAGCATGGTGTCTCCCACAGACAGGCCGTTACGCTGGGCGAACTTCTCATGGATCATCACCTGGCTGCCGGTTTCAGTGGTGATGGGGCTGCCCTCCACCATTTCAAAGCCGCCATCGGTGAAATAGCTGTCCTCCTGGGAATTGGAGTTGGCTACCACCCGTCCGGCGTTCTCGTAGCCCTCCGGCACCTGGGCAGCGCCCTCGGTGTTGATTTCCAGAAGGTTCCCGTCTGCGTCAAAATAAGCAGCGTAGGTGTAGGAGCGCAGGGTGTACCTGCCGCTCAAGCCATCCACATCAAGGATCTGGCTTACCGTATCCTCCGGGATACCGTTTTCCAAGGTCTTGGCGTTGATGGTGAAATAGCCCAGCAGGGCTTTTTTGATATTGGCGTTGGCCGTTTCCGTGGCCGATTGGATAGAAAGGCAGGTCAGCATCAGCGTGGCCATGACCAGCAGAAACGCCAGCAGCGTGAGGGTCTTGCCCTTTTTGCGGATGGAATACAGGCAGGCCCGTTTACACAGGTTCATGTTTTCGCCACCTCATTTCCTTTGCGTAAAACCAATAGGTTCACTTGTGTACCTCCTAACGTAGTTTTTCGCCGGGGCTGTTTCCCGCTCCGGTGGTGTCCCTGTCTGCTGGGAACACCCTTATGGTACACTGCGAAGGTGGAGTTGAGGTGGAGTTGAGATATTTTTTAGGTGGAGTTGGCGATAGGGTGTAAAAAATCGGCGGCCTTGATTTTCTCAAAGCCGCCGCGTATTCAATCGGGCATGGGTAATGGGCTGCTGTACGACGGCTTTTTTCTTTTGCCGTCGTCCGGCAGATACGAATTTATATAGAATATTGATCTTACTGCTTGGTTTTTCTTAACGCAACTGCAATGAAAATCAACAATGCACAGACTACAAAACTGCCTATAATATATGTCCAACCAAAGAATGATAAACTGAATATATTGGGTGCCGCCGGATGAGTGAAGAAATTGGTATAAGGTTCGTTTGACGCAATTCTTTGCAAGGCACTGCTAACATTCGCAGGATCTACGCCATAGAGAAATGCTCCCATAAGATACAGGACGATTTTCTCTATAATGTTTGGCAAAGCAATTCCCAATAGATATATCCAGATATTTGTTGTCCTTGTTGACTTATAAAGATAAATCGTGCTTATAAGGTATGGGACAAAGGCCAAACAACCGCCTAAAAGACCGGCATATAAATGGAAACCAAATACGATAAATATAAGCCGCAGCAAAAAATAGGTGCCTAAAATAATTAACCAGCTTATGGCTAAAGAAAGAACGGGGCTTTTCACCTTTGCTGCGTGTGTATTAGTTATTTGCTGCATCACTACACCTCCTAACAGATGATTTTACTTTCGGGAATAACAAAGATACTGTTGTCTTACACTTCAATTCTGATGTGATTTGTAAATCTATTGCTAAGTCCGTCGCCATTTTCTTTACCAAATACAATCCCATACCTGTTGACCGGCTCATATAGCTGCCTCTGTCGCCGGTAAAACCTTTTTCAAACACAAATGGCAGGTCGGAACTTGGAATACCGGGGCCATTGTCAGTAATTGAAAGAACGATTGTTTCCTCTCCAACATTTTCTCTAAGTTGGAACAACAATGTAGGTGATGCTGTTTTATCGGCATATTTAACACTGTTATTGATAAGCTGTCCCAAAATAAACATCAGCCCTTTTTTGTCAGAGAAAACATTGCAGTCATGTCCCCAAAAATCAATCGTAAATCCCGCTTCTTCCAACAAAGTCTGATTGTCAGCAATGGCCTCTTTGCAGACAGTGAGAACGGAAAGCGGTTCCCAATAATAATCCTTGTGAGTTGCCCCCAATCGGGAAAAGTAAAGAATTTGTTCCACATCTTGCCGTATGTGGTCGCGTACATGGAGCATACGAGAATAAACAAGGGGCGACAATTCTTCTTTTCGATTATCTAAAACAAGCGTCATCAAGGAAAGCGGCTTTTTGATCTCATGTACCCAGTTTTCGATATAACTTTCATAGTCTACAAGTTGAACACCGCTATTATCAATCTCTGCTTGTCGAGATCTTAAATTATCACCCAATTCATGGATAAAAGGGTGCATAGATATAGGGGCAGCTTCACATAAAGCGTATTCGTTCGCTTCATCCGGCTCCGTAAGAAAATGGTGAAATACGGTTTGCAGCTTGTGGTGCCGTTTCACTAAAATAAACAGTGGGATAAAGGATGTCCCAACGGAAACGAAAATCATCAACCATATAAGGCTGTAAAATTCTTCTGGATATGCAAACCATGCAAAAAAGATAAAAAGTACATTGGCACAAGCTAAAGCAATCAACCATATTTTGCAGGATGAAATATACGCTAATACTACTTTTAGTGTTTTCATATATCCACCTGCACTTTCAAACGATACCCCTCTCCGCGCACTGTTTCTATGCGATCATCAAGTCCATAATTCCGCATTGTTTTCCGTAAACGAGTAAAATTGACTTGCAGGGCGTTTTCATCTATAAATTTATCAGTTCCCCATAACGCATGAAAAAGTTCTTCTTTTGAAACTGTACGGGGATAGTTCATTAAAAGAGTCAGTAAAATCTTCCCCTCATTAGGTGGCAGCACATACGAAGTTTTTCCTACATAAATAGTGAATGTATGAGGATCAAGTAAAAATCCATTCCCTTTTAGCAAATCATGTTGTATCTGCTGCTGTTCTGTCCGCCGCAGCAAGGATTTTATGCGCGCCAGCAGACGTTCCATATTGCAAGGCTTAGTTAAATAATCATCTGCTCCCAAACCTAATGCGTGTATTTCATCCTGTAATTTGTCCCGTGCGGTCAATACCAGCACACCCCCGATCCCTTTCGCTTTCAATTCCCTGCATATATCAAAACCCGATTTGTAAGGAAGATTGATGTCCAGCAATATGAGATCCGGCGCAATAGCCTGAATTTGGGAAACAACGTCCTCAAATTCCAATATAGGAAATGTATCGTAACCGGATTTATTCAAAAGGTCAATTAGTTCCTCTCGCATATATAAATCATCTTCTACAACAACAATTTGTGCCAATATGACCGCCTCCTTTCTTTCATTTTATTGCCCATCAAGAGTTGGGCTTCCAGTTTAGTTTTGCAATTTCCCGGTCTGCGGTTCTGGCAACCGCAATAGCGTACACTGCCAATATCAAAATGACAATGCCAGCCATAATACTTGCCATTAAATAAAATGGAGCATCACTCGCCACCGAAGGGGAAAGGTATTTCTGCATAACGTAAAGGCCAACAGTTCCGCTAATACAAGCCAGCCCCAGCGGTAAAAGAAAATAGTATAGCACTTGTCTGTGCATTGACTTTTTCATTTGTTCACGCCTTGCCCCCAAAAGCGAAAGCGTGAGATACCTTGCTTTTGTTGCCTGCATTTGTGTCAAAAATTGTAGCGCGAGTAATGCACAAGCAATAATCAAAAGCATAAAGCCCATATACAGGGTAGTATAACTACTGGACACGATATAAAAGAGCTGCCGCCCGAAATTATTTAGGTAGCTTTCAAAGACTAAACCAGATGGCCGCAAAATATCGTTCACTTCCATAATCGACGCCATTAAACCATCTGCTTCAACTCGATCTTTCGGAATACAAAAATTCCATGATACAGTAATGCTATCTGGGTTTATATAGCTTTCAAAAACATTATCAGATACAATGAGCGCAGTAAAAATGCGAATGTTTCTATCCGCAGTCAATCCTTTCATCGGCACAGAGGGAACCAGAGTAAATTCCTGCCCATCAACATAGATGAGGTGCTTTTCTTGTGAGGCACCTATTATTTGGTTCAACAATTTTTCCGCCTCTGCTTGCGCACTCCCAAAGAAATCTGGATTGAGATACAAAATGGCCTCGTTATCGTTCAATGTTAAAGTATCTTCCCCCGAAGCCTCCAAAAGCTGATTATAAGAAGAAACCCGCAGCAGGTAAGGGGCTGATCCACTCGTATCAATCAACGCTAATAGATTAAGGGATGCCGGATTATCGGCGTCAATCTCGTAGTTGACAGCTCCTTGTGTGGCTGGATCTTCCACGTTACTTGGCAGAGCATGAACAATCTCCCTGCGAAGCAGTGACCAATCCATATAAGAGCTTAGTCCACCGTCTGGCCGTTTCATAACCCCCGTTTCCATACGGTTTACATGAGAAACATAGGGGGCCATTTTTTCAGATGTTAAATATTGCTCCACTGTCTGATCTTCACCGGATATAGTAAAGTCATAAACAGAGGCCCCCCGTGTCAGTTGGTCGCTGGATGACATAATACGAACAGAGCCATCCGCAATCAACATAATAGTCAGCATCATCAAAAGAGAAGCAACGGAAATGGATACAAACTTATTTACTACATTTTCCTGCAACTGCCGTAGAGTGAAAGTATAAAGCCCTTGTGTAGATTTCTTTTTATTAGAGCCTGCCAACAAACTCAATAATCTTGCCAACCCGCGTATAAAGAGTATTGTCCCCATAATGCCTAAGAGAACCGCCAAAAACAGCATGGCCCCTCCTGCGGCCATGAAATGGTTTAATACGAGCCAATAGGCAAAAAGCAAAAGTACCGTGCCGAGAATAAGAGTGACGATACTGCCGCCGGTTTTTCCTACTTTCTGCTTTTTTGCTATTTCGCCATAAAGAAGCTGGTGGATTTCTTGACGGCATAACCGGCCACCCAAAATAAACAGGGCGATTGCCTGAACAAGCATAAATCCCAATACTGTCCAGACAACAGCACTCACGGAAAAGCTGGACTGGTGAGAAATAATATCCTGACCTACTAATCTGGATGTCGCAAGGCTGATGATCTCTGACAGAAATCCGCCGCCAACAATCCCGCCACAAAGAGCTAAGATAGAAGTAAAAAGCCCTTCCATCAAGAGTTGGAGAAAGAGCCGCTTTCTTTTCATGCCAAAGAGCAGATAAAGCCCCAGCTCTTTACTGCGACACTCAAGTTGATATTTGTTTGCAAAAGTCACAAGAAAAAACACAAATAATAGTGCGCACAGATATACCGCAGGCATCATTGTCGTAAGCAAACGATTGACAGCATCACTCTCAATTTCTGCCAGAAACCGTATTACATCTTGTTTTTCCAATGAGAGCATAATATAGAACGCTGCAACGGCAGTTATCATTGTTAGAAAATATATCAAATTTTCGCTGCGGTTTCTCTTGGCATTTCTCCATGCAATATTAAAGAACATTCGCACTTCCTCCCCCCATTTGCGCCATTACTTGCAGGATACGTTCATAGAACGCTTCCTGTGTTTCCGTTTGGATTTGTTTCCTGATTTCGTGAAATATCACTCCATCTTGTATAAACAAAATTCTGGTACAAAAGCTGGCAGCATTGGGGTCATGCGTCACCATTAAAATTGTCCGCTGTTGTTTTTGATTGATTTTCTGCAATTTTTCCATGAGCTGACGCGCCGATTTGGTATCTAAAGCCCCCGTAGGCTCGTCAGCCAAAACAATAGAAGGGTTGGAGATCAGGCAGCGGGCCGCAGCGACACGCTGTTTCTGGCCGCCGGACATCTGGGACGGAAACTTTTCAAGTACATCCCTAATTCCCAAAAAATCCGCAAGGTCAAACAATTTCTTTTCGGCAGTAGACGCAGCTACGTTATGAATGGATAAAGGCAGAAGAATATTTTCCTTTCCCGTAAGATTATCCAGCAAGGCAAAGTCCTGAAAAAGATACCCTATTTTAGTGCCACGGTATTCTGCCAAATCACTTCCGCTAAATGCGCTAATATTTTCGCCAGAAAGCATGATTTGGCCGGAAGTTGGTTTTATGATCGTTGCAATGCAATTTAGCAGCGTTGTTTTTCCCGAACCGCTGGCCCCCATTATTCCCAAATACTCACCGGGGAAAACGTCAAAAGTAATGCCATTCAAAGCCTTGGTCGGTACGCCGTCTTTGTTATAAAACTTTCGAAGATTGCGTACTTCTAATAATTTTCCTGTATTCATAGTAAGACACCTCAAATCTTTTTTGCCACCGTCACTGGTTACAAATTTATTATACATAACCGAGGTGAGCGTTACTACTTACATTACTTGTAAGGTTAAAATCCCGCTGTTTGTAGCAGGGAAATTCCGGGGCAAGACCAACAGACTTTGCAACTGGCATTTTCTTAGGAGATAAGAGTATCAATATAGGTTATTAAGGGGTGCAGTTGCTTCTTTTGAAACATATTTAGCAGTTTGTCCTGATTTACCCATTGCACATCCACGACTTCTGTTTTTTGTAACACCATTTCCTTGATGTCAATATCTGCATGGAATAACCACACGTCATAAAAATCCTGCATATCCTCCCGGCGAAATTGATAGATAAGTTTTCCCTGTTCAGGGGCAAGCGTTATGCCTAATTCTTCTTTAACTTCTCGGACAGCTCCTTGTAAACTATTCTCACCCGAAAGCACAGCGCCGCCCGTACACTCCCAATAAAGAGGGTATTGCTTGTCTGGATGGCGCAAGGACAAAAGATACTGTCCCTGCTGATTAACAATCCATGCACTCACAACCAAATGATACAGCCCTTTGGGGATATTTTCTCCGCGCTGCATAGTAAGCCCTGTTTTTTCGCGTTTTGCATTATATAAGTCCCATTTTTCCATTGTCACACCCCTTTTCGTGGTATGGGAGCCAGTTTGAAATCAAGTAGGTAAATATCTGCAATCTTTTCGATTTCTCTGTGCTATCATGTAACATAGCATTAAAATCTTTTTTATCTTCATTCGCCATTTCTCAACACCTCCTGCCTTAATTATAGTGGAGCAGACTATTCCATGCAATGAGACGGTTTGAAAATAAGCAAGATTTCCACTACAGAACTTTCACCACAAAAACGCCGTAAACTTCACGCCGTTTTCTGTATTCACCATGCTGTGCTGTATTCCATGGTGATCTAGGATGGTCTTGGTGATATAAAGCCCCAGGCCGCTGCCGCCGCTGTTCCGGTTCCGGGATTTGTCAACCCGATAGAATGGTGTGAAGATACGCTCCAAATCTTCCTCGGCAATGTGGATGCCGAACACCCTTATGGTACACTGCGAAGGTGGAGTTGAGATATTTTTTAGGTGGAGTTGGCGATAAGGTAAAAAAATGGCGGCCTCGATTTGTTCAAAGCCGCCGCTGGATGGTATGGGTGTGTCAAAATGCTGCTGAACAATGGCCTTTTATGGACCGTTGTCTATTGCAGAAGTTTTTCATAAGTAAACCGCCCCATAGTTTTTTGCAGCAAAATCCAGGCGAGTACCGCACAAACCACGCCAAGGCCCAGCAGAATCCAGACATTCATGAGAAGAACACCAGTAAACTGCCCCACGATCAGCAGAAGCAGTGGAAGGAGCAGGAAAACGGCAACCTGCTGAGATTCCTCCACACTTTGCGCCTTGGCAGAACCTCGGACGATAAGGGTAACGGCAATCAGGGAGATCGCCGGAGACACCAGCAACAAGACCACCAGCCAGCTGATGCTTGGAAGCAGCAATCTACCCATAAGGAAAAACAGTTCTGTTTCGATAACAAGGAACATAGCCACGAATGAGATCAGCGAGACAAGCATACTCAAAAGGAAAGAAGCCCATACCTTTGCCCGAAAAATCTGCTTGAGCGTAAGCGGGCAGTAGAGCAATGTTTCCAGGGTATGACGTTCTTTTTCTCCCACAAAGGCACTGGCCGCCATAATGGAAGCGGTCATAATAGGGATGACCAAAAAGAATACCGGCAGGATATAATTCAGAATCATGCTGGAGAGCGTAAGCTCCAAACTGTCCATGCGGGATGTTTCGGGGAGCAGGTCCAGCAGTTTCATAATATCCGGATCATCCGGTATGAAATGGATGGTAATCACAAAAATAGAAGGCAGCACAATGGTCAGAATCAGAGGGACAATTAAAAGAGCGAAAAATAGTCTGCGGTTAGCCGCGACACCACGGAAATCCTTTTTGATGATCGCATACATGGTAGTTTTCATATCCCTCGTCCCTCCTTTCTGCCGGCAGTCAGCGCGAAATAGATATCTTCCAGACTGGGTTCCATAAGATTGACAGAATAGATATCTTCACCAGCCTCCACGAGCTTTCGCACCAAACCCGGAATTTCTTTTTTGTCCCGTATATTGACTTCAAATTCATTGGCTCCGCGCTTCACAAAATTCAGGCCGTCCGGAACAGCCGACGCGCAGACACAAAGCGTTTTCGTGATGAAAACCCGGGCACGTAATTCTTCCAGGGTACCCGAAGCCAGAAGCGAGCCCTGTTCGATCAGCCCGTAGCGGGTGCAGATCTCCTGTGCGTACCTAAGCTGATGGGTACAGAGGAAAATGGTGATTCCCTCTTTGCGGGCCAGGTTTTGAATCATCTGGTTGACATTCTGCGCACTTTCCGGATCAAGGCCGGAAGTCGGTTCGTCGAGAAAAAGGACTTTTGGCCGGTGCAGCAATGCCCGTGCCAGGGAAAGCCTCTGTCTCATGCCGGTAGAATAGGTGGCCAGTTTCCGATCCTTCGCCTCCGTCAGATCTAATTCCCTGAGCAGCAATTCTCCCCGCCGCTTTCCTTCTTTTTGCTTTAATCCGAAGGCTGTCGCATAAAACAACAGGTTTTCGATACCGGTCAGGTTGTCATACATTTGTGCGTGTTCTGTCACAATTCCTGAAAGCAGATGTGCTTTCTCCGGCTGGGTATTGGGATTGACGCCCAGGATCTCACAGGAACCTCCGGAAGGGGTAAGGACTCCGGTAAGAAGCTTTACAGTTGTTGTTTTCCCGGCGCCGTTAGGCCCCAGAAAACCGAATACTTCCCCTGCACTCAGCGACAATGAGAGCTGCTTTAACGCTTCTTTCCCGCCGGTATATGTCTTAGACAGTGATTGTATGGTAACAGTCTCCATTTATTTTCCCTCCTCATTTGCCCTCAATTGGTCAACCATCGCCTGAAACCGTGGGTTATTTGCCAAGGGCAGAAAGGCGGGGTTTTCACTGAGAGCCTGTGTGATACTGTGCCGGATCAGTGTTTCATCTCTTGGCGGAAACGATCCTAAAACAAGCTCGTCTTCCAGCCATTCATCCAGAAGATTGAAGAATTTGTCCCCGTGCAGGCGCAACGGGTAAATATCGCTGACGGCAAGCTCTGTATATTGCGCGAGAACATCCAGCGCCTGTTCAGTATTGCCAAGTGCCATCCAGTCCTGCGCAATCGTAATATAAACCCCAAAAAGGATGCTGGGGTGCAGCGTTTTCATTTGAAAAATATCTGCTATGCGATAAAACCGTTCACAGGCTTGCGCAAACTGCTCCGTATCATTCAGGCATAAGTTCAGATAGGAAGGGAACAGATCCAATAGGGCCATCATCTCTTTGTATATTCCAGCCTGAAGGATCTTTTTTGCTTCCTGGTCATTGCCGGTCATTCGATATGCGGATGCCAGCAGCGGTTCCGGAGAACCAGCCAGCATTTCAACCGGTTCCAAAATATCAATGACTTCCGATGGACGCTGGAGCTGAAGAAGGCAAAACGATTCCATTAACAACGATTCTTTTTGCAGATTCGGTTCGTTCGTCTCGGTCCTGACGCGGTGACACCATTCCAGGGCTTTTTCCATGATTTGTGTCACCTGCTCCGAATTGGAAGCCTGTGCTGCGTGATTGATTAAAAGTGTACCCAGCTGAAACAGCAGAGGATAGCATGAATAATACTTCTTTGCCGTTTCCAGGCATTCAGCCAGAACATCGTCAAAAGGCAGCACGGAAAAGTCCTTGGAAAGGCGGAGATAGAGTTTCTTAATCTCCTCTTTTTCCATCTGCGGCTCGTATCCGATCAGTTCATCAATGGTAATATCAAAATAGGAAGCCAGCTGCGGCAGCAGGGAAATATCTGGCAGGGAAGAGTTTGTCTCCCACTTAGAAACCGCGCCTTTTGAAACGCCAATATGGGCCGCCAGTTCTTCCTGCGTAATTCCCCGTTTATGGCGGTTTTCAATTAGAATCCGGCCAAGATTCATTTCTTTCATCCTGTTCACCTCCCAGTAACCCTATTATACCGAAAGAGGGACCCCGATACAACGGAGGCGTGTTTCACTTTTCTCGTTAAAATCAACTGTCAGGAAACCAAACGAGAACAGCTTGCATTGCAATCTGTTCTCGTTTGGCAAGAATTTATAATGGTTGGCATAGCCAGTACAGGGGACGTATAGCCTCCCTCTGGGATGATTGGCAATAGTCGGAACACTATAAGCAACCATCCGATGTCTACAGGAAGTCCTCTGTAAGATCGCCATACTTCGCTTCACCACAAAAACGCCGTAAACTTCACACCGTTTTCTGTATTCATCATGCTGTGCTGTATTCCATGGTGATCCAGGATGGTTTTAGTGATATAAAGCCCCAGGCCGCTGCCGCCGCTGTTCCGGTTCCGGGATTTGTCAACCCGGTAAAATGGCGTGAAGATACGCTCCAAATCTGCCTCGGCAATGTGGACGCCGGTATTCTCCACAGAAAACACCTCGTCCTTTTGGGTGACGGTAATCACCGCGCCTACCGGCGAATAGGCCACGGCGTTTCCGATCACATTGGTGAACACCTTTTCCATGAGCCGCCGGTCCCCCTGGTAGTGGTATTCCGGCTGGATGTCCATGTGAAGCTCCATCTGCTTGTCCTCCATCCGGCCACGGAACTGCTGGCAGACTTTTCGCAGCATTTGGCTGATGTCCAGGTCGGTGCGCTCCAGATGGAAGTCGCTGCCGCCCATCCGGGCTGCGGAGAGAATTTCTTTTACCAAAGACTCCATATCATTGGTGGTTTTCAGGCAGCGCCGCAGGTAGGTATCCCGATCTTTATATTCGCCTACCTGATAGATCATCCCCTCCAGTTGTCCCTTGATGATGGCAATGGGGGTTTTCAGCTCATGGGACACAGCCGTGAAAAATTCCACCCGCTGTTTTTCCTGTTCCCGTTCCCGCTCGATGTCCTTTTGTAATTTCCAGTTTGCTGCTTTCAAACTGTCCATCGCGTCGCTCAACCGCTGGGACATCTCATTTAGGCTGGAGGCCAGAACGCCAATCTCATCCTTCCGCTGTACATCGCACTTCCAGGTCATATCCAGGGTTGTCATCCGTTTTGCAACATTGCTGATACTGACCAGCGGCTTGGAATAGTACCGGGAACAAACTACTGCTCCGATGATGGAGATCAGCAGAATCACAACGGCAATAAAGGGGATGAGCTTCAGCAGGATGTCATAGGACTGCGCCACCGCCACCAGGGCAGCATTGGCAAACAGATGATAGGTTTGCCCTCCTTGCTGGAACGTCGCGGAACAGCTCATAGAGGGCGCGGAAGTGTCCAAGTTCTCCATATCGGCAAAGTTCACGGAGAACAGGTTATTTCCATAATTATCGTTGATTTTCACCGAGGCGTTGTTCATCATGGAAAATTCCATCAGACTGTCCGAACTGGCCTCCCAGCCATTCCGCTCCAGAACCTCCACAAGATCATAAAAATCGGAAGTGACCTGGCCTTCCAGCTTCGTATGGTAATTTCTCGGCAGAAAGATCATCACCATGCCATAGATGATAATACAGCAGATCACCAGCAGGGCCAGCATACTGAGGAAGGTCTTTGCCTGGATGCTCTCACTAATTTTCTTTCTCAATTTTATATCCCGCCCCTCTCATGGTTTCTATGTAATCCACGCCCAGTTTCTTGCGGATGTTCTTGATATGGGTGTTGACAATCTTCTCATCGCCAATATAGTCATAGCCCCAAACCATGTCCAGCAGCCTTTCTCTGGACACCACACGCCCCTGGTTCTCCAGAAGGAGCTTCAAAATCTCAAATTCCCTGGTGGTAAGGGAAACGCTTTCTGTTCCCACAAGGACGGAAAGGCTGTCCGTATCCACCGTGATTTCTTTATAACGGATCACGTTATTAGGCGCAACGCCTCCCTGTTCGGCCCGGCGCAGCACCGCTTCGATGTGCTTCATCACAACCGGCATGGAGAAGGGCTTGGTGATGTAATCATCTGCCATGGCGTCAAAGCCCTTCATCTGGCTGTCGTCGTCATCCAATGCGGTAAGCATAATAATCGGAACCTGGCTCTCCTTCCGCAGAATCTCACACACGGCAAAGCCGTCAACTTTGGGGAGCATTAAATCCAGGAGCACCAGATCAGGCTTGTTCTCCCGGAACTGTTCAATCCCCTCCAGGCCATCGGCGGCCAGAGTCACCGTGTAGCCGGCATCCTCCAGGAACGCTTTGATAATATTCTGAATGGATTCTTCATCCTCTATAATCAAAATCATTTTTGACATTGCTTGCACCTCCAAGGGTAGTGTACCATACGAAGATGGAGTTTTGATGGAGTTAGTGTGTCTTTTGTACAAAATAGAGAAAAATAATTTTGATTTTGCAATCTGATAATTACAGGATTTTATAAAGAGAAAAACCCGCAGGCAAGAGTGATTAATCTCTTCCTGCGGGACTCATTTTTCTTTTTCTGTTGGCGGTTCAAACTCCAGCAAATCACCGATCTGGCAGTTCAGAACCGTACATAGCCGTGCGAGAACATCTATATCTAATCGGGTAATTTCATTCCTGCAGTAGTTATTGATTTGCGTCCGCTGCATTTCCGCCCGATGACTCAGCATATTTTTACTGAGGCCGGATGCTTTCAACAGTTCATCCAGCTTGATCCGAATAGTTCCATACTCCACTTGCCAACCCTCCTGCCCATAAATTTTTGTTGACAAGTATAGTGTACCCTTGTTAGAATAGAAAAATAAGATGTAGAAAGTCTTGTCAGATTACTTACACATGGAGAATTAACAAATGAGAAGTAAGTAACAGTAGAAGATTTGGACATTTTGCAGAATAAACAAGAATATCATCTGATTGTTTTTAAGTTTCGTCAAAACTGGCTAAAAACTAAGCGTTTCCTAAGCGATTCCTAAAAATCCCCTATTATAATATCCCTCATCTGTAAATTGATGAGGGGGAACGAGCTTTTTTGTCGGTTATCCCCGCAGAGGGGAGAACATGGCAACGAAGCACATAAGAATCAGCGGCTACCCGCCAGGAGCAGGAACAAAAAGACAGTCTATACATACCGCAGTCCTCCATGGGATTGCGGTATTTTTTTGTTCGACATTTTTTACCACTTTTCATCATTACTTTATTTCGTATGACGATTTTTGTCATGCGTGTGCATCTGCTTTCATGCAGGTGCTTTTTTTATTTGTCGGAAAATGTCGCGATTTTATATATGCCGGTTCCGGCTCGATTGATCCCGCCTGTAGGGGGCCTCCACCCGTCTGGATTTTCCAAAAAATTCAGACGAAATGGAGGATCTACAAGTGAAGTATGCACCAAAAAAGGTATTTATTATAAGAGACGGAGGGTACCAGGAGCTTACATATGAAGCGTACTGTGCGCTCTGCGAAAGTGATTCGTCCTATAAGGACAAGCATTTCCTTCCTCTGCATGGAATGCTGATGGAAGTGTCGGAACAGGAGTATAAGGCGTTTTATAAAGCACGCCGCCGTCAGAAATATCTGACGGAACAGTCAAAGGATAATCAGGATATCTCTATCGATATGTTGTCCACTGAAGAATTTAAGGATAGGGAGATCCTGTTTGATGCTGGCCAAAATGTAGAAGAACAGGTTGTAAAACGTATCCTGCTGGAGAAACTCTCCACAGCTTTGCCGCTGCTTGATGAGGATGAGCAGGAGCTGATCTATCTGCATTTCTTTCGAAATATTCCGCAGACAAAGCTGGGACGGATATACGGCCTGGATCAGTCGAGTATCAGCCGGAGGATCAATAAAATCCTGCAGAAAATCAAAAATCTGATGGAAAACTAAATTTTCTGCGCATAGCCCCCTCACTTTTTCGGCATGTAAAGTGAGGGGGATTTTCTATCCACCCTCTGGCACCTTGAAAACCGCATATGCAGCATACCATACACTTCCCCTCTGTTGTCGGCAGAAGCTGGCAAGCCACATGATTGGAATCAGGGAAACTTCTTTACACCGCAGAAGAAAGAAGGAAGATTTCCCGGTTCATGGATCAGACGATGCGGGGCAACCGCACCGAAGGCGATGACAGGCAGAGGGTTATAATGGTACTTCCGTTCAGTCACAGGCCGAGCGTTGAAGCGGCTTTTTCTTGTTCTGCCGTGAGCCGTCGCAGCCAATGAGGGCGGCCCCGTGAGATCCACGGGGAGGTGAGATTCCTATGAGGCCAAAGCCATGGCCGTTTGGTGTGTTCCCATGCCAGGGGAAATCGGGGATAAATACTGGCAAGCACAAAACGATTGATATCATAAGGCGGCAGTCTGTCTAAAATCAGGCTGCCGGCCTTTTACATAGCAAAGATTGGAGGATAACCTATGACAAAGGATGAGATCAATCAGGTATTAACTGCTATGGATGGATTCTATGTAGGCTATGCGAATGTCAGTACCTTGAAAGGAATCCGTACACAGCAGTATGTTTTTAATATGACTCCGGAGAACATCTCCGGTTTTCTCTATACATGGAAAGACCGTGCAGGACAGATTCTGCTGACGGATATGCTGGATCGTCCTGTGCTGAAAATGGAGAATGGAACGATTATACAATGTAAAACAAGGGAACTGGAAAAACAGGTGCATTCTTTGATGCGCGACATCCGATCAGGAAAGAATGCTCCGGCCAGATTTCCAATGGTAACCAGGGAGCTATTCGATGCCTATATCAATATGGAAGAATCTCTGGTAGGCGAGGCCGAGGTTGAAGCGCTGGCCAGGGAAGAACAACAGGCAGCCTTAGAACTGGGGCTTTAAAGGAAATCCGGAGGTAATTCAATATGAAAGAAATCAAACGAGGAGATCTGTATTATGCGGATCTTCGGCCAATCATAGGCAGTGAACAAGGCGGTATCCGTCCTGTTTTGATTATACAGAATGATATCGGCAATCATTTCAGCCCTACTGTGATTGCGGCAGCTATTACCAGCAGAAGAAAAAATCGATGGATGCCTACTCACGTGCCTCTGAGAGGATACCGGTGTGGGTTGAGAAAGTATTCCATTGTTCTGCTGGAACAGATCCGTACCATTGATCGTACCAGGCTAAAAGATTACATAGGCAGCTTGAATGCTAGAACAATGGACGATGTGGATCATGCCATTGCGGTAAGCTTTGGGCTGGATGAAATCCTGAGCCAGCAGGAGGAAAAGAAGGAAAAAAGCAAGGAATGAACGGCTGTTGGTAGTGCTTCTGTTTCTGAGAAAAAAAGCCGGATTTTGGTTGGATTTTGTGATAGCTATTCTGGAAACAACGCGGTATACTGTGTATTGCGTAAAGGAAGGAGGTGAGCGCAGTGAGACGATATAAGGTGGAAACCCTGGTTGAGGGAACGGTTAAATTTTATTTTATCCGGGATTGTGAAACATTAGATATTGTATATTTCCCATCGAAATATCTGAAATACAAGATTAAATCTCACCGCTCACCGAATACTGTAAAACGTGCAGCCTTTGCGATTTGTTATTACCTGGAGTACCTGAAGGAGATTCCAATGGAAATCCCACAGGTATATGAATTGGATCTGGAAAAGCAAAACGACCACTTCGTGAATTTCCTGTACTGGCTGAAAGCTGGAAACCATACGGAAAAGAACAATTTAAAAGTGATACACAATGGAACCTGTAACGCATACCTGGAGGATGTGTTCAGGTTCTTTCTTTATATCGAGGGAATGGATGAGCAGCTTGGGAGTCTGAAAGTGCTGTCCTATAATTATCACTTTGCGGTCAACGCAGTAGGAGTAAAAAAGAAACTCCGTTTCCAGGCATTCAAAGGATATCTTCAGCCAGAAGAACGGAATGTCCGGCCAGCAGAGCAAGATGAGATTATCACAATTCTGCAGGCGTGTACGAACTGCCGAGATCAACTCCTTATCCTTCTGCTTGCAGAAACTGGATTTCGTATCGGAGAAATTCTCGGAGTCGATTACGTTCACGACATTGATTACCAGCATCATCTGGTGGGCGTTTATTTCCGGGAAGATAATGAAAACGAAGCCAGGGCAAAGAATGCAGAATATAGGAAGGCCAAGATCAGCAATGACACCTTTGAATTCCTTATGTACTATTTGGCGGAATATCGAGAGTTGCTGCAGCATCAGAATTACCTGTTTATCAATATTTCAGGTACCACTGCCGGTCAACCCCTCAAGGTTAATAGCGTCTATGATATGCTGGGCCGGATGGAGAAAAAGACAGGAATTGACCTGACTCCCCATATGCTCCGAAGATATTTCGCCAACATGAGGCGAAAGGATGGGTGGCGGCTGGAGCTGATCCAGCAGGCTCTGGGCCACAAGCATCTGGATACGACGATCCGATACCTGAACATCATAGATGACGAACTGATCGAGGCCAGTCAGGAATTTTATGAAAAGCACTCTGCACTATATGGTGTAAAAGAGCTGCTATAGAGGGAGGTGATTTAAAATGCCTGCCTATGCAGCACAATACAGGAAACAGGAAGAAAAGAAATATGTTCTGCCAGACCAGGTTATAGAGGCAATTGACTCCTGTGAATCGAGAGCCAATAGCAAAAAACACCTGAAACAGTTTCTTTCGACTGTAGGACTTCAAGATCTTTCAGAAATGGATTATCCGCTGCGTGAGGCATACCAGGAATACTTGAAATTCCATCTGCACTTAAAAGATGCAACCGCTCATCTGAAGACCTACGACCGGATCAAACAGGCATATATTCGTGAGCAGATGAAAACCTTATCCGGACGGAAGAATTGCCAATGGCGATTAGAAGAAAAGGTTCTGTTTATCCCCTATCATTCTGATCAGAAGCTGGCGATGGAATTTGATACTGTCCGGCATAAACCCAATATGGTCTGGGATTTTACGCAGCCTGCTCCATGGCATTTGAAAGAGCAAATTTTCACAACCTTAAATGCTATCCTGGAAGAAGATGGCAGGGCCTATAAGCGGTCAGAACATTTAACATATCTTCAGACCTTATATAGGTTCTGCGTTAAGAATGGTATCGCTGATATTGAAACTATAGATGCAGCACAGGAGCAGGAATTCGTCCATTGCATGGATGATGATACAAACATCGTCGTTATGAGAAGTCAGCAGCGCCTATTGACAGTCCTGAACATTTGCAGGAAAGCAGTATTCCTGCAGAATCCGGAAATCAATTGGAATGCAAACGTTTGGTATGTGGAGCGCCTGAACCTTCCCAAACATCGGCTTAATCCAAGCAGTTCGGTTACTACGATATCTTTCAAAGAGATTTCAATGCCGGAGAACAGATCCTATGCGAAAGAATATATGAAATATCAAGTCGGTATCACCGGTCAGGCGTTTGGTACGATATTTACCCGATATAGTCTGATACAGAGATTTTTGATCCGGCTATCTGAACAAGAACAAAATACGTGTTCTTGTACTCAACAGCAGATTGAATCCTATTTGGATGAGATCCAAGATGGCGGTATTAGCGACAAATTTTTCAATGCACATATTTCAGGGCTGAAAAACTTCTTCTGGTTCATGGTTGCCCATGGGCATATGAAGCGGATACCATTCCAGCCGGAATTTTATCAAAGGAAAGTGATACCGCAGCACCACGACCGGAGTGTATCTCCAGAAGTGTGTGAAGAAGTGCTTGGAAAACTCCACTTGCTCCCGGAACACTTACGCTGCATGTACCTGCATCTATGGTGCTTAGGCTTGCGAATCAGCGAGGTGTGTACTCTAAAAGGGAATGCCTATTATCGTCAGAATCATGATACCTGGATTCAGGTGTACCAGGTAAAAATGAAGAATTATAAGAAGATCCCGATAGCGGAAGGTCTTTACCAGATCATGCAGGTTTATATCAGGCACCGGCATATTGGGCCAGATGACTATCTCTTTACGAATCAGAATGGAGGCCCATATCGAAGCGCCACCTTTCGGCAGCAAATGAAAAAATTCTGTCAGGATCAAGAAATTGATGGAGGCGAGTACCTATTCCAGTCCCATGATTATCGTCATACAGTGGCAACCATGTTCTATGACAATGGAGTATCCATACAAGGAGTGAGAGATTACCTTGGTCACGATTATCTGGAGATGACAGAACAGTACATTGATTATATGCCGAGAAAGATTGCAAAGGCTAATGCAGAATTCTTTGAGAAACCAGGCAATAGTCTGGCAGCTAATCTGAAGAAAGGAGGAAAGCATGGACAGTAAATGTTACTATAGGGAATTGGAATGCTATCACAAAACCGATGAGAAAATCCGACGCAGAATTGGGATAGATGGTTATTATGATTTATCGAAACTTCCTTCACAAACAATGCAGGAGCAGTTCCGGGCATTTTTACTGGACAGAGGCCGCCATGTGTCTTTGAGAACGATACGCACCAATAGAACATCCTTCGATCAGATTTGTGCGGCTATACAAAGAATAAAAAAGCCGCCAGATAGTTTTCTGGATTGGGATGTAGCGAAATGGGTAATGACGCTGGAAATGTGGATGCTCGAAAATGGCGTCCCATTGTACAGAAATAAGGTTAGTGTTTATGGAACTGAAAACAGATGCGAGGCAAAACAGATCGGTTACCTTAAAAGTCTCCTAAAATTTTTACAGCCGGAAGACACAAGACCTGAACGGGAAAAAGATATATGGGATCTGAGCAAGCTGGGCATTCAAATTAAAGGGAATCCAATTTACAATGTCAAAACTTTGAATTTTACCGGCATCCTGCAAATCGGAATAAGGGAAGAAGTTAAACGTGCCATTTTCCTGCATCTGAAACAAGAGAAAATTGGAACTGTAAAACGGGAAATTACCTCGATGAGACAGTTCTCAAAGTATCTTCTGGATAAGCAGATTGAGATCCAATCCTGTGCTGAGATCAACAGAGAGCTTTTGGAAGAATATCTGGTCTACAAGGCAACGGATGGATATCCTGGCAGCAGTAGCAGCAATAATATTTTAGCATTGCGATCCGTATTGGAGAGTGTCGGAAAAATTTTTCAATATGATAATCTGGAAGGACTCTTCATAAATACAGATATTCCTCCGGAGGTACAGCCAGAGTTCAAGGCTTATTCTGACACAGAACTAAAAAGGTTAAATGCACAGATAACAAAACTGGATGTCCAGATTACTCGATGCATGGTCATTCACCAGATGCTTGGAACCAGAATATCAGATACGCTCACCCTTCGCAGAGATTGCCTGACGAAAAGGAATGGTCTGGATATTATCCGAATTCAGCAGGTTAAAACCCGTACCTATGAGAAGCCGATCAGCGCTGACCTTGCTGCCTTGATCCAGAAAGCAATCGATCATACAGAGAAGAAGTATGGAGCAACAGAATATATCTTTGTGGATGAGAAAGATATCAGCAGGCCGATGCAATATACAACTGTGAAACATAAGGTTCTCCGGCTGATTTTGAAAGAGGACTTGCGGGATGATGAAGGAAAGCTATTCAAATTTAATACTCATATGTTCCGGCGGTCTTATGGAGTCAAGCTAACTGAATTGCACCTGGATGACTGGACAATCGCCAAGCTGCTCGGTCACAAAAATATCAGTGCAGTAAAGCATTATCGAAAAATGAGTAACCAGATTCTGGCGGATGAAACCAGACGGGCAAGAGCAGAGCAAACACGAATCCTATTAAACAACTTAGATGGATGGGGTGAGGACTATGAACAACTACGACAAAATGATTGAAGTCAATCGGGAACGCAGCGAAGAAAAAATAGTTGCGGCAAAGAGAGCAATCCGTAAACTGCTGGAACAGGGCGAAAGGGTATCTGTTCCCCAACTTGTGAAGATGACTGGCGCTTCCAGAGGGTTCTTTTATAAGAATCCAATCGTTAGAGCAGAAATCGACCGGGCTATGGAACAGCAGGCCGGAACTGTTGATCCACGCAGAGGCATCCTGGATAAAGCAATGGAAGGCCGGATCGATCTGCTCCAGGATGAGATCTTCAGACTGCGGCAAGAAAATCGAGAACTGAGATCTGAAAATGAAAGGCTGCAGAAGGCACTTAATAAGAAAAGCCGAAGCGATTTCCGCAGACTGTAAACTTCAAAATAATACATAGGACCAGCGGCAAAAACAACCGCTGGTTCTTGCAGTTGTAACCTATGAGTATACACTGAAAAACTTATTGAGACTTCTGTATTTAACGAGCAAGGACTATAATACAGACAGACTAAGAAGTTCAGGCACCTATTTGCGCAGATGCTGATCACACGATGAAGGAAAGGAATCCACACCATATGGCCGCCGCAAAACTGGAAAACAGGTACACAAAACACAGTTGTGCTTTTCGTTAAGCCCAGTATTTTCAAGGGCTGGCGGGGACGGGCTATATTTTAATCTCCTATCTGGCGGGGAATTGCTGCATGGCCGACGGATGGTTTTGTAGAGGCGAATGACTTTACCGGCAAAACAGTGATTCCATTTGCCACTTCGGCAAGCTCCGGTTTGGGTGAAAGCGGACAACTGCTGGCAGAACTGGCCGGAACCGGAGACTGGCAGGAAGGAATGCGTTTCCGTTCCAGCGTTAGTGAGGGCGATATGCAGGAATGGCTGGATAGCCTGAGCCTGTCATAACAATCAGGAAGGAGGACCCC
>ENA-UONV01001416-UONV01001416.1-human-gut-metagenome-genome-assembly--contig:-CS4-NODE-1416-length-21054-cov-8.204343_pt1 | contig 21054 bp, 17 predicted proteins | sample MGYA00242461_ERZ724008 | MGnify/ENA metagenome assembly ERZ724008 | reverse complement strand
GAGTTTGTTCGTAAAAATAGCGATCATGGCGGTGCTGATGTGGTTTTGGAAGTGGCGGGAAGCGAGAATACTTTCCGTTTGGCTTGGAAATGTGCTCGTCCCAATGCTATTGTAACGATCGTGGCACTTTACGATAAACCTCAAATTTTGCCCTTACCCGATATGTATGGAAAAAATCTTATCTTTAAAACCGGAGGGGTGGACGGTTGTGATTGTGCAGAGATACTTCGCTTGATAGAATCGGGTAGGATAGATACCACGCCACTCATTACTCACCGTTTTTCATTGAATGAAATTGAGAAAGCTTACCGTATCTTTGAAAATAGAGAGGACGGAGTTATCAAGGTTGCGATAAGAAGTGTTTGAAAATAAGATGAGTCTTTGTATAAGTTTTTAAAAAGATATTGTATTCTAAAATTATAGATTTGAATTACAAATACTTTATTCCCGACCGTGTTACGGGATTTTGCGTTCCTGTACCAACCGACAGGGAATCGATTTTATCTTTTGCCGAAATTAGTTCCATTTTATTTATCATGCTTGTTATGGATTGCTATTTGTTAATCTAACAACTTTTTGCGATAAGTTTTATTTACAACTCTATCTCTCATCAGTTTCATATCTGTAAAATTTCGACTAATGTTTTGAATAATTTCAAGATAATTGTCTGAACCATATTCTTTTATGTAGTAGAATGGCTTTATAGATATACAGTTCTTATGTTCAAATAATGTATTTAAGAGGGTCCTATCCGAATTACCACAAGAGTGGCCTATAATATAGACTTGATAAGGAGCTGAATTAATAAAAGCTAACATTTTACGATAATTATCGGTTTCGAGATATTTTGTGGATTTGTATTGCGTAAATGCTCATTGTTGTAAAGCTTTACAAGTTCACCATATCTATCATCTAGTTCATCACCGCAGCCAAAGATAATGTCGTCAGGTTTCTCTAAATCACCATGAATATGATTGATGGGAAACCAATACTCTTTTGTTTTGCCTTGAGGAATATATAAATCGGCAGTATGGGTATAATTAAAATTTAGTAGCAATAATCTATTGGGATATAGTAATGAGTCAGGAATGATATTTTTGTCGATCACACTTTCGATACCAAAGAACTTAATTTGTGTTCCATATTCTTTAGCAAAGTTTTCAAGAACTTGACTGTTTTTTTTACGTCCATCTCTATCTTCCAATTGGTGATATATAGTTGCATACGATAGGCCTTGTACCCCTACATATTGTTCTGCTGTAAATTTCAATAAATATTCTCGGGTGCTGATTGCAATTTCATTCGTTTTTATTGGAGCAAAAATCTTATTTCTCAAACTTTGGTTGATTATCGCTTCATTAATTTTGGTACTAACGTACATATCGACACTGGAAAATCTTAGAAGAGGACTGGTTCGGGGATTTCCTGACTCCAGCCCCCTTTCTATTTTTATCAACATAGGATATGGGTACAACATTTATAACGTATAAATACACTTTTCATTCAGTTATGAAGCAAAAATCATTAGTGCTTTCGTCCGTAACTTTTTCCAAATCAGTCCAATTTATCCCGTCTTTGGAGATAGCTACAAATTGATTGACAAACCAATATCTATTCAATGTCCCCATGATGATATAATTTCCATTTCCATATTTGATTTTTGACGGGAGGAAGTTTGAGGGTAACGCACGGTGTTCCGTCCAATTCTCCCCGTCTGTAAAAGTCCAAATACGACCTCCACCACCTCCTGCTACAAATTGTTTCCTGTCAAATGTGATATACTGACAGGATATTTCTGTAAAAAGCCTTTTCCAGTTCAAACCGTCCGTTGATGTGAATACGTCTCCGTCATTTGCACAACTTGAGACCAACACGAATCGACCATTACCAAATGCTACATCGTAATAATCCACACGGGCATTGTCATAAGAAGGTTCAACCTGTTCTTTGTGCGTAAAATCCCTGTTCCATACATATATACAATAACTGTCACAAATTATCCATAAATTATTTCCAAATACCATACGCCCATTTCCAGAGTCCGTAACGGGTTCAGACCAATTTGCTCTGTCTTTTGAATATGAGATGTAATGCCCCGTTTGATTTTCACCTGAGATTAAAAACATTTCATTGGCATATTCAATGTTCAGCCAGTCAATTCTGTTATTCTTGTGAGTCTGTACAGGCTCGCTCCATGTCTCCCCGTCCAATGAGCTGGTAAAATATCCCCCATTACCGACTGCTATATATTGGGATTTTCCGATGCAGCATATCGAACTGCTTGAAAACAAAAGAATTGGCGTTTAAACGGTAGAAAAGCCATTTTCCACTTGTTTTTCAGGCCTAAAACCGCCCATTACGCTGTTCTTTTTTCTTGAATCGAACCAACGGGAAAACTACTGTTTCTCGTCCGAAGTCCACCTGTTTTCTATCCGTTGCGAAGGTACGAAAATAAGCGGTAATTTCACCAACTGAAGTCAACTAAAAACAAGATGCAGCCACGAATATTTTGCAGCCAAAAGAAAAAAATAGGTGGTGTCATTGGTGAACTTCGGCAAATCAGTTGGTTTGTCTGGCGAAGCCATTTCTTTTCTTCCCTTATTTTGACTTTACTTTAATTGGCGTATATATAGGTACAGGGATAAAGTAAAGTCACTTTCGACATGAGCCTATGTTGCACCGAAAATTGAAAGGATACAGGAAAAATGTAGAATCATAAGGTCTATTTCTGTGGAAAAGTGTATATTTGCAGTGCTAAATCTTTTAGAAAAGTGTAGAATCAATGCTGTACAGAAAGATCCGATTATATATAGATGGTCACCTCAGGTCTAATGAGGACAAGATTCTCCTTATTGAAGGAGCGCGGCAGATAGGCAAGTCTTACATCATAAGAGATGTAGGGACAGAACTCTACGACAATTATGTGGAGATAAATTTCGTGGAAGATGATGCGGGCGACAAGATATTCAAGAATGTCCGTACAACGGAAGAGTTTTACCTGAACTTAAGTATGGTTGCAGGATCCAAGCTGGACAGATATGAAAATACATTGGTTTTCATTGATGAAATTCAGCATTATCCGCAATTTTTGACTATGCTCAAGTTCTTGAGGCAAGAACACCGGTATCGGTTTATCTGCAGCGGAAGCCTGTTGGGAATTGCATTGAAAAAGACCGTTTCGGTTCCAGTCGGAAGTATTATCTCCAAGAAAATGTACCAGTTGGACTTTGAAGAATTCCTGATTGCAAATGATTTCGGCGAGGATGCGATTGCGCATCTAAGGAAATCCTTTGAGCAGAAACAGTCTTTGGCCCCGGAGGTTCATGATAAGGTGCTAAGTCTTTTCAAAAGATACCTTCTCGTGGGAGGTATGCCGGATGCGGTAAATGAATATTTAAACAGTCATAATATCGTCAAAGTGAGAGAGGTTCAGGAGGCTATCAGAGAATTGTATGGTGTCGATGCTTCCCGTTACGAAGAGGACGCTGCCAAGAAATTGTATATCCGCCGTATCTATGATATGATTCCTTCTCAGATGGAGAACAAGAAGAAGCGGATTGTGGCAAAAGATATATTGGACCGGAAAGGAGACAGATTCAGCAATTACGTGGAGGAGTTTGAGTACCTGATCAATTCCGGTATTACGATAGCATCCCACGCCATCAGCAATCCGAAATATCCCTTGGCAGAATCCCAGCAGAAAAATTTGTTGAAGCTGTACATGAACGATGTAGGTATGTTTACTTCCCAGTTGTATCATTACAATATTCAGCCAATATTGAACGACATTGCCAGCATTAACCTTGGCTCTGTCTATGAAAGCGCTGTTGCCCAGGAACTGAAAGCGCATTACGGAAAATTGTTCTACTACGACAATAAGCAGAAAGGAGAGGTTGACTTTCTTGTTGATGACAGCGGCACAATGAGTGTCCTGCCTATCGAGGTTAAATCCGGTAAGGATTATACAGTTCATAGTGCATTGGATAACCTGATGTCAATTCAGGACTACCATATTGTTTCATCTATTGTTCTCTCAAACGAAAGGGAAATAAAGACAAAAGGAAATATTCTTTATCTCCCGATTTACTATGTTATGTTCCTGGAGAACAAAGTGCCGGAAGAAGAGAACCTGTACTTTTAGGTTTAATACGGATTGAATGTTTACTACAAATAAGAAGGATATAAAAAGAAGCTACAGGCCAAAATAAGATAATAATACACAATGTGTCATTTTAAAAATACAACAATATGGTTTCAGAAAATTTGTTAGCAACTTATTCGTTATTGTCTTTCATTCAAGACTCACAAAAAGTCAACAAAGGGAAAAGTATTTTGCAATTGTTTATACCAATTGTACAAGAAACTTTGAATTGGATGTTGTCTCAGAAGGCAACCAACGGAGTAATTATGGGTAAAAGTACTCTAGAAATTAGAGATGCTATTAAAGCACGTTTTGAACTAGAAATACCTCCAGTTGCGCTTAATTCTATACTTTCTCTTATCGATACGGATAAGAATAGATTTGTTATTAATTCTGATAAATCTTTTATTATAAAAGCTGGTTATGCAACTAAAGTTAATAAACAATACTCAATAGAAAAGGAGAGGATTTCTCTGTTAAAAAAGAATTATAAGATTTATTGTGATAGAGAAAATGTTGATTTCGATTTTCAAGAATTAGTAATATTCATTCAAGATCAAAAGAATAGAATCTTTGAAGGTAATCCTACTCAAATTACTGATCAAAAATATTACGTTTCAAAGTATGTTGCTGAGAAAATTAGATCAAAAGACAGATATTACAAAATCATTTGCAATATCTATCTTGGGGGGATAATCACCTCCTATCTGTCTTTTACTATCACGGAAAAAGTAATGGATACAGAATTGTTACTTGATACCAATTTCTATATCAGTTTATGTAATTTGAATACAGAAGAATCTTATGAGACCTGTTTTCAGTTATTTGAAACAGCAAGAAATCTTGGATTTAGATTTAGTATTCTACAAAGAACTATTGAGCAGATAAGAATTCTTCTCACTAACAGAATAATAAATTTTGAAGATAAAGATTCGAGAGCAGCATGGGATGAATCAGATATACATGCAGCTTGTGTACGCAGAGGTCTAGACAGCAGTTCAGACCTTCAGTTGTACAAGGATGGTATAATGAATGACTTGGCTAAAAAAGGGATCAATGTTATTTATGATACGGCGATCAGATCTTTAATTGACAAAGCATCGAAATCAGATGAATACCGCGTATTGAAGAACATCAGACGAAATACAGAAAGTGCGCTAAATGATGTTATTGCACAAACATATGTAGAACACAAAAGATCTTCAAAAAAAATAGCGGAATTCTCAGATGTAAATTGCTGGTTTCTTACTAACTCAATTTCATTTAACAAACATGAGCTGGAGATCCCTGTATGGCAAAGGAAAAGTATAAATGCTGCAGATTTGCTTTTACTACTATGGTATGCTAATCCTTCGTTAGATTTGAAAAATGCCACTTCTATGCTGGCAATGTCCAGCTTGTCTGCAAATATATTACGCTACAGATCTGAAAAAGGTCCGACAGCAAAAATTGTTGACGAAATTCAGAATAGAATAGCAAAATTGCAAATAAACGGCCTTGTCACACAGGAAGCAATAGCAAAACTGTGTATTAGAATGTCTGAAGGATGTATCGATGATACGGAAGCTAGCAGACTTGTATCTATGCCAACTTCTGAATTTATTGAATATGTTGAACATATAAGAACAAGTGAGAATGCCTATTTTGAGAAAGAGGAGGAAAATAAAAATTTACGTTTCGAAATAGACTCTCTAAGCAGAAAAAACAAAATTCAAGATGCAAAGTTGGAAATGAAGAACATGCAATTGCATAGTTTTTTATATATTTTCTTTGCTATTGTTATTTACATAATATATTGGTTCTTTATCAGGAAACAGATTCCGAATGAGTGGCTTGATTTTTCTGTTCAAACTATTTATTGGGTTATTACATGCGTATTGATGAATTTCATAGATCATGGTAAAATATGGCTTGGTGTAAAATCTTTTATTAAACCAGATTCTGTTATTAATAAGATTATCAAGGACAAAAATAAGCTGTCGCAATAATATATTCCTCCCTATAATAGGAAATAGGTTAATTTGATTTGTGCTGGAGATGTATTTTATCATAAGTTTCCGCCCAAATTATTACGGATAGATCAATAGATATGATAAATGTTTTTTTATTAAGGTTACATTGTATATCGGCATTAGCGTTCAAGGCCGATACTTTGAACTTTCTCTGTAAAGAGCGAAAGTACAAGCAGAACATGTGTTTGCACTTACACTTTTGCACTATGGGCCCTAGTTTGCTTCATATCGGTTTTTCTCTAAAGAAATTTGTTGAATCTACACTAAAAACAAGATGCACTCACGAATATTTTTTGCAGCCAAAAGAAAAAATAGGTGGTGTCATTGGTGGATTTTGGTAAATCGGTTGGTCCGCTTGGCGAAGCCATTTCTTTTCTCCCCTTTGTTTTAACTTTACTTTATTGGCCGTATATATAGGTACGGGGATAAAGTATAGTTACTTTTAGGATATGCCGGATTAGAGAAAATTTGGTGGATATTGACAAAATGGCGAAAACAATTTGGTGGAAAGTATAACCCTCTTTGTTTATCTACTTGCATCACTAAAAAACATAATCATATAGAAAGTGATATTTTTATTAGAAAAACATATTGAATACACTTTCATATTAAAATAATAGCTATCTTTGTGCTATGAACAATCCATTGCGACAGTTAGGAAATATCCCTGTTACGGCTTCCGTTTTGGAGTCCTTTTTTCCGCATATCAAGGGTGGAAGCCAGAAACTCAGGTTGCTTGAGCGTGACAAACAGATAATACGTCTCAAGAAGGGACTTTATGTGTGCAGTCCTGAAATAACGGGCAAGACCCTTTCGACAGAATTGATAGCCAATCATCTGTATGCTCCATCGTATGTCTCCATGTCATCGGCTCTGCGTTACTATGGGCTGATACCGGAAGAGGTCTACACCAAACAGTCCATGACTTTGAAATATGCCAAGAACTTCGATACGCCGTTTGGCCGATTTGAATATACGCATATTTCGAAGGCTGCATTCTCTGTAGGACTGACGAGCATCAAGAAAGATGGCTATGCATTTGTGATGGCTACACCGGAAAAGGCCCTATGTGATCTGATTGCCAATTCTTCAAAAGTAAATCTGCGCTATCTGAAAGATGCCGAGATTTATTTGGAGGAAGATATCCGGATGGAGCGGGAAGATTTTATGCAAATGGATGCCGGGATACTTGAAGAATATACCAATGTCGGCAAAAAGGCTGATTCAATTCGTATTTTACTTAAATTGCTGAAGAAATGAAGAATGAGATTTATGACAATATGCTCTCGGCATACGATGCGACTACTGAGCAGCAGCGACGGAATGCCATATTTGAAGTAAACCAGCAGGTGATACTTGCCGGGCTTTACAATGGCGGCTTCTTTGATGTGGCCGCTTTCTACGGCGGTACCTGCCTCAGAATCTTTCATGGCCTCCAACGCTTTAGTGAGGATATGGATTTTTCCCTACTGGCTCCCGATGACAAGTTCGATTTCATGAAATACTTCCAGCCCATCATCGATGAATTTGCCATTGTCGGTCGTGAGGTGGAGATTAAAAAGAAGGACAAAAAGGGGGTTGGAAAGGTGGAATCCGCTTTCTTGAAAGACAATACGGATGTATATGATGTGTCGTTCCAGACCGATAAATCTATAAAAATCAAGATTGAGGTTGATACTCAGCCACCGATGAATTTCAGCACGGAACAAAAGCTGCTTTTACAGCCGCACTCCTTTATGACACGCTGTTTCACTTTGCCGGATTTGTTTGCCGGGAAGATGCACGCATTGGTGTACAGAGGGTGGAAAAACAGGGTAAAAGGTCGTGACTGGTATGATTTCGAATGGTATGTTCGCCATAATGTTCCTCTTGATTTTGCTCATCTCGCAGAGCGTGTCCGTCAGTTCAGCAATGAAGAAATCGGACAGGAGGAGTTTATGGCTCAATTGAAAGACAGATTAGCTTCAGCGAACATCAATCAGGTAAAGAGTGATGTTCTTCCGTTTGTCAGGAATCCCAAGGAACTCAACATCTGGTCAAACGATTATTTTGTCCAGTTGGCGGATATGATGAAGTTTGAATAGTAACAGCTAATATTTACTGATTATGGCAAAACAGATTTGAGCACTAAGGTGTTTACCATGATGCAAGGCAAAGTGCTGAAAGTAGGACAGGATAAGGTGTCCGGAAAGTATGTTACTCTACAACATGGCAACTTCACCGTAAGTTATTGCCATTTGTCTCAAATATCCGTATCACAAGGACAGGCTGTTCTGTCTAGTAATGTTATCGGGATTACAGGTAATACTGGGCGTAGCACCGGGAAGCATTTGCATATTACTTGCAAATACACTGGGAATAGCAAAACCCCAATGCTCATTCTCAAACACATAGAAGCTACCCGACAAAGTCGTGTGCTATAATAAATCCATATTGTTTAAATGCAATAGACCTCTTTATACCATCGCATCCATTTTTGCAAATTATGGTCTTGTGTACATACAGCGTTCAATACATCATAGTTGGTGAAAGAACAGAACATTCTTTCTTCGCAAATCAAGGCTTTGTACCTATTGACAGATTTGTCCAGCATAGTGTTTTTTGCATGATGACATACCGAGAAAGTCACTGTATTGTATGCCCCTGTTTCCTGTAAAGCAAATGCAAGCATCTGATTACGCCATAGTTGATTAATCCCATCTCTGAATGGGCAACCTTTAATATCAATTGAGCTTTGGAATTTATCCAGATACTTTTTTAAAATATCCCAGTATTTATATCCAATTATGTGATAATGGCATTTCTTAGGATTATGAACAATGTCTGTGAGCGTGCATAGGGTGCAATTCTTTTTCAATAAGTTTGCTTTGCTTGTGTACGCTCCGCAATGAGTAAACTCTTTCTCACTAAGTTTATGCTCAATCAGCCACAGACATAATTTATCTTCCATGTTATAGTAAGCAATGGCTACATCTGCATCTGTCCCGGCTTGCTTAGAATGGTCATTCAATATGCCATTACCTTGTTTTATGTCTTGTCCCCAATATTCAAAACAGAATCCATGGAACAGTTTGTTTCTTGCTATTTTATTGAAATCTGAAGGACATCCGGGAATCAGAGGTATTATGTGGTCGGCTTCTTCGGAAAGAAGCAATGGCATGAAAAGATTGATGCAAGCAGTTTGAGAGCTTATTGCATGGAAGGCAAACTTATGGGGCTTGTAAGCAAAGCAACCTTGCTGCATTTTCTCCAACAATGGCATTATCGGCATATACAACATTCTTGGGAGAGGGGTTTCATTTGGAAAAATTGCATCGTATTCATGTCCTTTGTATAAACCTCTTTGTGTGGTAATATTTTTACGCTTCCAATTTATAATGTGGATGTAAATCGCTTCCTGTTCCGAAGTTAATTTACTTGGAAGATAGTATTTTACCCCATTGATCGTCTTTTCCATTTGTGCGTTTACTATACTTTTATATCGGTTGATTCTTGTCATCCACAATTTCAACAATTTCTCTACAAAAGGCTTCTTGTGAAATTAGTAGACTCAAAACACGTGTGAAGTTATTCAACTCTCTTTCTTCTGTAAGCTGTTGTTCTTGTGTCTTACCAATATGGCCTACTCTGAAATACATATCAATTGCCTTGTCTATACCACTTAGAATAGTTGGCATATCTGCAATAATTGCTTCGTCCTTAACATTGCCTTCAGAGGTGGATTCGACATAAATCGGATAACTACGGTGAATAGTAGTGATTGGACAAGATTCAAAATGTATTTTTCGAAAATATATTGTTGCTTGCCTTTTCATATCAGCATCAAGAGTCCTTGGGATAACAATTCTAATCTTCGCAGATTTATATATTTTATCCCCGATTTGAATTTTATCACCTTGTCTAATTATCTCATCTGCCAACAATTTGATGAAATTTTCAAAATAAGAAATTGCAATGACAGTAGAAGGCAAAAGCCCTAGATGTCCTAAAGCAACTTTTTCGTCAATTTTCTTTTTAAGATTTGCCAGTTGCGTTTCTAGGTCTTGATTCGGTATTTTGATTCCTTTTTGGTTATAAGTTGTCGTATAAGATAATAATGTAATGCCTAATATATCAGATGGTATTTTAACCGTATCTTCTTTAATGATATAGGCTCTGTCAATTCCAACTCTTCCCAAAAAGAGTCCGTATTCAAAAAGTACATTATCTCTTGCTGTATTATATTCTTGATTGCGGATTTTGCTAATATCGTCAGCAGCGAAAACCATAAAACCGAAGTCAAACAGACTGGCTGATTTGAGCAATGTTTCCAGAAAACCTTCATTGAATTGAAATATGCCGTCATTCCAAATATAACAATCATAGTCTTGCTCAAAGAATGTTTTAATTCTTTGAGCAACAATTAGTCCCTCAGTAGAAGAACCTATAAATATTCTTGGTTTCATTATTTTATATCGTTGTAAATTTTCCAAACTTCATTTTCTAGTCGCTTTAAATTTTCAAGCTTAGACGGATTATACCTAAATATATATTCTGTGCCGTCAACAGATTTTAGATTGTTTGCTTCCGACTCGTTTTGACATAAGTGGTAAAGTTTGAGCCATAAAATCCGAACTAAGTCTAGGTAATAAGAGTTACGATATTCTTCGATATTAATATCATAGCAGATTGCATTTATATCAAAACTGGTTAGATCTATATTTACTGAAGCATCCGCTTTCACATTCTTAAGGAATCGAATCATCTTTTTGAGTCGTCCTTCAGTGTATGAACTTCTCGTGTTGATTCTATCTATACTGAGGAATGGATAGTCAGGTCCAAGACGTTCATTCTTTTGTTTATCATAAATGTAAATGCCTCTATATGCATCGCCATTTCCTTTAATGTATTCAAGAGAATCATGCCATGAAGCAACGACAACATCAACATCGCGGTGTAGGTTTTGGTTTGTTATACGAATGGATTTTGGTTTCGTAATATTACATATTACATAATGAGATTGCAAAATTCTTTCGTCTTCTAAACGAAGTTGTCTTAGGTCATTATTCGCATCTCCAGTATATCTATTAAAACTGTTAACCCAATTCTTTATTCGTATTGTTTCTATGTCATATGAGTATGGGTGATTTTCAACAAATGCTTTAGCTTTGTTGTAATCTGTGTCTTGAAACTTACTTGTAATTGTAAGCAAGTCAATATCACTCACACCACGAATATGAGTTCTAGTCATAACAGAGCCTTGATAGCGAAAATCGACACTTTGCTGTAGTTCTCTCTGTAAATGCGATTTTGCATTTTCACCTGCTTCCAAAGTCTTGTTCGTGTATATAGGGTCAACTTCATTCATTGCAAGTTTTACATACTTTGCAATGTCCTTGTCTATGCCAGAAAGGGAAGAAATGGACTTCTCTCGGACTTCTCTGAGGGATTCCGGATTGTATCTACTTTCGATACGATTAATAAGACTTGTATAATCAGCCATAATTACACTTTTAACGATTTAACTTGATTTACAGTCGCAAAATTAAAATGTATCTATGCATTCTTTTTGCATAGCAAGAAATAGTTTATGCAAATAGCTGTAAATTGCACTATTTTTATTGTGTGAATTGTATTTCGGGAGTCATTCGGCTTCATTACAAATAGCAGATTATATGATATTCTATAAATTACCACAGGTTAATCCTGCTGCAACTTTAATTCTGCCTGAGCGTAGTCATATCAGAATGTAGTGCTTGTTAAAAGCATGTTATTTATGCAAAGTTATTGGTGAGATCAAAAAAATCAACACCAATAACTTCATTTGTATCATATTCAACACAGCATACAGTTGTGCCTAAGCTCATAGCCATTTTATAATTTACCTGCATTTTCCAAATCAGTAATATTATTACCGACTACATAAAGGTACATGGAAGTAACAACTTTTAAGGCGGAGTTTATCTCCTCTTCTGTCGCATTTGGAGAAAGATGTGCTTCATCGTTACGCCACTGTCTCAATAGGCCAAGATAGCCTTTGAATTTTTGTTCGCATTCGTCTTCGCTATATTTGAGCTTTTTCAAACAAGGAAATGCAAAAACGCATTCCGATAATCCGGGCGTTTTGTCTGGTGTATTCGGGTTGCGAGGCACATCGTCTTCATTGAGCAAGTAATATAACTTTTTCAGGTATGCTTCATATTTTGCTACCAGCGAGTTGAAATAAGTTCTCTTTTCCAACAAGCCAATGGTCGTATTTACATATACATTATTCAATGCAGTCTTTATCAGTCCATCAACGCCGTCAAGTTGTGGTATGCTGACTTCATTGAGAGTGAAGAAAAATGTATCCACAATCTCTTTAAGACTGCGTAATCTGCCTTTAAGAATTTCAAATTCTTCTTTGAGTGCGGTAACTAGAATCTCTTTCAGTTCTTCTTCATTATACGGGAAGTTGGAAGTCCGTGCAGTCCTTTCGGCCAAAGCATCCACAAATTTACGGACAAGCGTTAGAGTGAATGCCTGCTCCCTTTCAAGAACTTCCGCAAAATTGTAATACTTCTCAATCTCTAGAGCCACTTTTTCATCAAACTTTTCTCGAACGATATTGATTAGAATATCATAGCTATTCCCAGCGTGGAAAGCATCTACCACCTCAGGGTCAGAAAGGATCGCATCCCAAATCTGCCGGAGTATCTTGTCGTTTTCGTTCAATAATCCGACAAATGGGCTATTGGCCATATTTAATATCTCTGATACTGTCAACTCGTTATCAGGTTTCTTTTGGCCGGGTTCTCCAATTCGAGAAGAGCGAAGCGTTTGTCCTTCGTCTTCTAACTCTAATTGTCCTTCATACGACATTTGGATGCGCAACTTGTCAAGATCTATCAAATCCAAAATCTCCATGGGAAGCGTCTCCTTGGTATAAGGCAGGAATTTGTAGAAAATCTTGCAGAAGATGTAGAAGCGTTCCAAATCAGGATCTGTGAAATCAATCAACTGGGCTAAAAAACCATATTGACGTACATAGCGTGAAACAGTTTTACGATAACGGTCTTTTTCATTATCCTCAAGTGGCATAACCCTTTCATCAACTATCCGCTTTAGAATAGTTGGCACACCGCTCACTCCGTTGCTGGTGACCAATGCTTTGACTACGGTATCCACTTCCGTCTCGTTAAAAATATTCCACTGCTCAATGTCATGTTTAAGAGTATAAATGCGTTGTGTGTCCACTTCACCTTCAAGGGTTGTTTCCGTATAATACTCTTGAAATGCTTTCTGCACTTTTTCATGGTCGTTTCTGAAATCTATGACCATTGTATCTTCCTTGCCAGGATAACACCGATTCAGGCGAGACAATGTCTGAATACATTGTATTCCGCCCAAAATACGGTCTACATACATCGTGTGAAGCAAAGGTTGGTCGAAGCCCGTCTGGAATTTCTCCGCAACGATAAGTATTTTGTAATCATCTTCTTTAAACTTCTCGCGAATGCCGTCATCAAAAACATTACCATCATTCATGTTCGCTTCAGTGCATTTGCGTCCGTGGCTGTCTTCCACTTCTCCTGAGAAAGCTACCAAAGTCTTGATTTTACCGTCATAGTTATCGGCAATCAGACGGTCAAACAGGCGTTTATAATCGGCGGCTGCACGTCTTGAATCACACACCACCATGGCTTTTGCTTTATGCCCGATTTTGTTGATGGTGTGGTGCATGAAATGCTCCAACATCATGTGTGCTTTCCGCAGCATGATATAGGCATTCTTGTTGAGCTCTCCATAGATCACTTTCAGAGCCTTTTTTTCTTCAAAGAGTTTCTTTTGATCTTCGGTCGGGTTCTTCTCGATCAACTCAAACATCGTAAGATAGCTCTTGTAGTTTGCCAAGACATCAAGAATGAATTTTTCATCGATGGCTTGCTTCATTGAGTAGAGGTCATGGGCTTTGCCTTTATTCGGACCTTCTTGGATACCAAACAGGGCATACGTCTTGTCTTTTGGCGTAGCCGTAAAGGCAAAGTAGCTGATATGTTTCATCATGCGTCGCATCACTTGCATATATGCAAGCAGTGCGTCGGTTTGGTCGTCATATTCTTCGGGATTGAAATCAGGGATATTCTGTAAATCGTTATCGGTAGAAAGAGCGTTTACCAAGTCCTTTGCACTCTCGTTGCCAATGGCGGTGTGCGCTTCATCCACTATAATAGCGTATTTTCGTTGGGTATCACGTTTCAAATCTTTTAGTGCATATGCGAATTTCTGTACCGTGGAAATGATGATTCTATTCCCTTCATTGAGTGCAGTTGCCAAATTCTTTGATCCACGGCGTATATCTTTGACAGTTCCTGCCACAGTCTGGAAGTTTACCACATCATCTGCCATATTCCGGTTCAGCACTATGCGGTCGGTCACCATTATGATACTGTCGAAAATCGGTGTGTGGTCGGCATTGGTCATATTGGCGAGTTGATGAGCCAACCATGCCATTGATTTGGTTTTTCCCGACCCGGCCGAATGTTGAATCAGGTAGTTATGCCCCGGCCCCTCTTCCGTAACCATTTGGCGGAGTTTGCGCACAGCTCTCAGCTGGTGGAAGCGTGGGAAGATGACAACCGGCCTGCCATCTTCATCGTTATATCGCTTGATAAAGTTCTCTATGATGTCAAGCAACGAATCGGCCTGTAATATTTCCTGCCACATATAAGCGGTAGGGTATTCACCTTCTATGACAGGGTTGGTGCTTTCCCTGTTGAATGGCAAAAAGCGGGTTTGCTCGCCATTGAGCCGGGTGGTCATAAACACATAGCTGTTGTCCATCACAAAGTGCACCAGGCAATTGCGCAGCATACGGTTTACCGGTGAGCGGTTGTAACGGTATTGATAGATGCCGTGCCCGTAGTTCTGGCCGGTCCCCTCATTTTTTAGTTCAAAGGTCATAAGGGGCAGACCATTAAGCAGAATGCAAAGGTCCAGTTCGTTGCCGCTGTCGTCTGCTGCCGTGCTATAACGCATCTGGCGGACCACACTAAAGCGGTTGCTCAAATACAGCCGGTAGTTGCTCGAATCTTCATTCTCCAACACCGGTTTAGGCATCATGAATCTGATTTTTGTGCCTTTGACCGTGATACCTTTGTTGAGCAGCGTGAGCAGACTGTCCCCTCGGTTCAGAAATTTATTGATTTCGGCTATAACAGTCTCCGTTTCCCTGCCGGGGAAATGATTTTGAAGCCTTTGCCAAGCCACAGTTTGTGCTTGCAGGAAATGTTCAAGCATTTTCCTGTCCACAAGATTGTCTATGTCAAACTGTGAACTTTTGCGTTGATTGTATAGAGGGCTTGCCGCAAGGTAATTGGCAATGTGCTCTTCAAATACGGTTTCATTCAGCGGATTCATATCGGTAAATTCTTTGTCGGTTCAACATACTTTTATTTTCCCTGTCACGGCTTCCGTGATAATGCTTTGCATCAACTCTTCAAGCAGTTCTATGCGACGGTTTGCCCTGGAGATTCGTGAGTCAATCTTTCCAACTTCATCTTCTATATGGGCAACAATAGCTTGTTGCTCTTGGAGAGGAGGAATAGTGACACCAAAGTTTTTCAAATCATCCATATTGACTGCCGGAAATGTAGCAGTTCTGGTAGTTGATTTGCAATAGTCGTCTATAACAAAAAGATAATAGAAGAAGAAGTCTCGTGATAGCCTATTAGACAGCGATTTACGAATCTTAAGATTCGTAAATTGCTGATTCGCTTGCGAATCAGCAATTAGCACAGCGTGCTCGCCAATTGTTGCTGTGGTGGCTAATATGAAACTTCCGGCTTCAAAAAGGCCATTCCCTTTAACTGCCTTTCTTGTAATATATTGCTTGGCTTCGTTCAGAAATCTTCCGCTTTCACGAATGTCTTCCATTCGATACCAAGGTATAGATCCATTTTCCCAAAAATCCGGATTGGCTTTGGATGGTGTATATCCATTCCTGAATTCACAAGCAAATCTTAGTCTCATTACCTCCCAATGGCTTGGCACTTTGCCAATCCATTCCACGCCACTATCTTTCATGGGGGCGTTGGGGTCAAGTCCCTTGGTAACGGCATTGGTGATGATGGTTTGTTTCAGCTCATTGAGTAAATCGATTTTCTTTTTCTGTACATCGATGGCCCGGTTTATTTCTTTGCACTTCTCGTCCAAATATGCAGCAATAGCCTGCTGCTCTGCAAAAGGAGGAAAAGCTACAGGATTATTACCTAAATCTGTTTGTGTCATACTAGGCAAAGCTGTAGATGTTGAATATAAACTATATGGGAATGTAAGTGCAAGATAGTATGCGAATTTACAATGCAAATCTTTAGTTGGTACTGCATAGAACATAGTATCGACGGCCCAAAATTTACCATTAATATAAAGAGGTTTATCAATAGTGCCTTTACGTCCCATAAGAAGTGCTTCTCCATCGTACATAAATTTAGCACAATAGGCAAAACATCCACCAGACCCCATTACGGGATATATTTCGTTATCTGAAAAATCTTTATAATCTTTACCGTTGTTGATAGTTATTTTGCGTTTAAAAGCACACACCTCCCAATGGCTTGGTACTTCACCAATCCACTCCACACCGCTATCTTTATATTTTTCGTACTTCATACCATTTGCCATTAGATATTGATACTGTCGTCAAGCGATTTTAATTCGGCCAAAATAGCATCGGCAGAGCGAAGTGGACGGTATTTATAGAAGATACGGGTAAACGGGAACTCCACACCGAGTTTGTCTTTGGTGCGGTCCATCCACGCGTCGGGAGCGTATGGCAGTACCTCCCGGGCAAAATATTCGTCAATATCTTGCTTTTGAGGAATCTTTTCGGTGTCGTTCAGGTTGGTATCTGCAACAAAATCACTCTTTGTGTTCAACGGCTTTTCGTGTACTTCAGGCGCGTCTTCACTGATAGTGCCGAAAGAAGTGCGCAACAATTTCAGTTCCGTTGCGGTATATTTTATTTTTTGGTCTTTCAGGAAAGCAAAGAACTCGCTGTCTGAACGTTTTTCGTCAATTCCGTCAATCTCGCTTACTGTTTTCAGGATGACATTCTTGCGGGCATCGGCATCGAAATCTTCGACCTCACAAAGTGCCGCATATTTCTCGCTGATGTTTTCATACCATAGGCGCAAAGGGCGGCGGGTGACGACGGTGGTATAACGGAAGTCGTCGTAATCCAGCAGTCGTGCCACTTGCAGTTGTTCTACTTCGCCGGTTTTTTCGTACACAATATCGCGGGTGGCATCGGTGTATTCCCGGTACATCGTCAAGATATCTTTTGCCCCGTATTCTGAGATTTCAAAACGCTTCTTTCCCAAGTTCTTTTGGAGCAGCCTGGTGTATTCGGCATGAGCTGCATTGATAAACAGCACTTTATTCAGGCGTTCGGCGGAACGTCGATTGTCGAGAATCCAAAGGTAGGTAGTAATATCAGTGCCATAGAACAGATTCTTGGGCAATGCCACGATACAATCAAGGAGATTACGGTCGAGAAGCATCTTACGAATATTGCTCCATCCGCTACCGGCTTCGCCATTGAACAATGGCGAACCATTAAGTACAATACCAATGCGAGACCCCCGCCGGCTATCCATCTTAGAAACCATGTGCTGAAGGAATAGAAAAGAGCCATCATTGCTGCTTGGCAATCCGGCCTCAAAACGTCCTCCGGGACAGTTGTCGTCTTGCACACGCTTTTTTACACGTTCATCTTTGCCCCAATCCACTCCAAAAGGTGGGTTGGCAAGCATAAAATTGAATGTGCTTCCCTCTAATTTGTCATCGCCTAAAGTGTCACCACGAAACAACTGACGATCAAGATTTTGGTCTTCACCTTTCATTAAAAGGTCTGATTTGCAGATGGCATAGGTCTTTTCGTTCAACTCCTGTCCATACAGATATACCTTCAAGTCGTTACGACCGGAAGTTTCTTGCAGATATTCCCGCCCGATGGTCAGCATACCTCCGGTTCCGCAACAGGGGTCGTAAATAGAAAATGCACGTCCGGGTTCATATAACTCGCTCTCTTTACCGCACATTGTAAGTGATACCAGCAAACGGACAATTTCACGTGGGGTATAGAACTGACCCGCTTTCGTGTTACTGGACTCCTTTGAACGGCGGATAACAATTTCAAACACCGTTCCCATCATGGCATTGCTTACTACACCGGGATGCAGGTCGGCACGTTGTACGAAAAGCTGAATGACCGAGAACAGCTTGTCGTGACGATCCAAACGACTATAAATGGGAGAAAGGTCGAGCGTTTGGCTTGATGTGTCGGTATGGACGAAGTTGGCAAGTATATCTTTCACGTTGTCGGTGAATCCATCAAGATAAGTTTGGAAGGATGCACCTATTTGACCCGGTGCACCCAGTAAACGCTCCAAAGACAATCCCGACTTATTGAAGAATGTCAGCTTATGCTGTTTAAGCAGACTTTTTAATTAATCTCCTGCATAAGGATGGGCTTATCCTTGATGGCATTCATTTCTTTCATGATGGCATCTCGGTGTTCATCGAGAACACAGTCAAGCCGACGCAAAAGAGTAAACGGTAGAATTACATCTTCCACTTCTGCATCGTCATATAGATTGCGGATAATCTCTTTGATATCCCATATCACATTTGCTAATTCTTGCTCTGTCATATATATGTTTTCTTTTATTATTCTGGATTATATATTTACTTCGGTATGTCGAAGTGTTCATCTGTCGCAAAGGTTGCTGTTTTTTATGCAAATGTTCTGCATAGAAAAATATTTTTTCATACAGTCTGCTATTTTTTCAGCATAAACCTTTCTAAACCACGAAGGAGAAAGTACTTCAACATCTGGTCCGAATGAGAAGATTTGCTGTTCCAGTTCCAATGTGTGGTATAGATGGAGCGATATTATACATTCCTCTTCGCTTATAATTTCCTGCGATTTATGTATGGGTTTTGATGTTACATATTTAAAGCGTTTAGAAGAAAATTTCAACTGAAATTCTTCCAATTTGGACTCTGCATTATACGGTACAGTTACCCCGACTACATTGTCGAAATAGGAATTGAAATCTATATCTTCATTCTTACGAAATATATGATCACTTGTTGTCAGGTTCTGGATCCTGTCAAAAGCCAAGCTTTTTATTCTATTCTCTTTCTCATCTAGACCAAACAAATACCATCTGCCATTATATTGTTTTACAAAATAGGGATGTAATGTATGTTGATGAAAATTCCCATTAGCAGATACATATTCTATTTCAAGGGGTTGGTGATTGATTGTCGCATCAATGATACCGGAAAGATATTCTATTCCTTTTAATTGATCGTTTTGCCCGAATGACACAAGATTTTCAGCATTACTCTTGACTCCAAATCTAATTTCAAGATTGGAAATGACTTCTTCTAGCCAGCCATTTGATGGTAAACCTCTGTATTTGCCTAACATTTCAATAGTAGAACGGAGGTTTTGCACTTCCACTACTGAAAGTTCATTTTTGTAGATGGAAAAATCAGGTTCGGAGTAGCGATAATAACATTTCTTACCATCATACGGAATTGCTTCAAGGTATATGCCGTCTGGGAGCATCTTGCGAATAGCATTTAAATCTCCTCGCAATTGACGTTCCATAATCATAGACTTACTTCCATTTACATCATATAATTTATCGTTGACCTTTTCCAATAAGTCTTCAATGGTATATTTATGGTGAAAATCGCTAAAGCATCTGTCTAATACAAGGAAACGATATTCTGCATTTTTGTTCTTGGGCATATCTTTTGTCATTACATAGTTATGTTAGTTGGAACTTTGATGTACATAGCGTCCTCTTTTGTTGAGTGAAGTAAGTCTTTCACATCTACATCAAGTAATTTTGCTATTTGAAGAAGTGTTTCTAATCCTGGTTGGACAGTATTGGTGCACCATTTGGACACAGTTGTTTGGTCTTTCTGCAGTTGTTCGGCAAGCCATTTTGCTGTACGTTTCTTTTCAACCAATACGACTTTTATTCTATTGATGTCTGTTTTCTTCTTATCCATGATTTTAGTGTTGTTATGTGAGAACAAAGATACAACTTTAACAGAAACTATATTAGAATTTTAAGCATAATAATTTGCATAAAACACATATCGTGGTTAAAACGACTGATTCAAAACAAAATTTACCAGATTGAATCTGACTTTTCATCTGTTCCTAATACGCTGCTGCCAGTTTGAACAAAATACTGTGATGGACTTCTGATATTGTTAAATTGGACATATTGTGCAGATACATCAACGAATTTTGCCAGATGTCGTTCCTGTGCTTGCCAAATTCTCAAAACGCATTTATTGCAAGGATTATTCTGTCAAGGAAATCTCATTTGCCAAAGCCAATTATAGAAGTTTGCCATAACATGAGCAAATCTTTGTAGGAGTGGATGTGGTATACGCATTGGATATTTCCGGCTTGGTTCCGATAGAGTGTTTGACTATTAGACACGGTAAACCAGATTTGAAAATAGGGGAGATAAAAATCAACATCATATTCAACAGTCAGGGTGTTGAATTGTTCAATGCTCTGCCAAATAATTCCGTATGCTATGGTGACGATTTTCTGCTTAGATTACGATGGCGTATTTTTGATGTGCTTTTGCTCATAAAGCAACAGTTCTTTGAAATCACAACTTGGTTAAAGTCCTATCCGATTCTTCTGTAGAAGTATGAGCAAAATACAAGCGTCTTAGTCGGCAATTCAAGAGATAGAAACTTTCGTGCCCTGTCCAATGCTGACAATGATTTTCCCGTGCCCAGCTTGCTGATTTAAGTGGCACGCATCCCGCCGCCGAAAGGCGGGTGGGGTATTAGGCTCATACCTTTATAAATAATATAATATATTTATAATCAAGCGAA
>ENA-UONV01001414-UONV01001414.1-human-gut-metagenome-genome-assembly--contig:-CS4-NODE-1414-length-21066-cov-16.424777_pt1 | contig 21066 bp, 21 predicted proteins | sample MGYA00242461_ERZ724008 | MGnify/ENA metagenome assembly ERZ724008 | reverse complement strand
TTATTGAACGCATTTAAATCCGTGCTGTGCGTTTGACCTGAAAGATTGCGCACAGCAGGAAAGCCGAATAAAAATCAGAGCTGTATCTATGTACTGTGCGGAATGTACAGTCGCACTCATAAATTATAATAAACAGCTGTCCGCGGTAAAGTTTGCGCTTTACAAACAGAGATATGCAACGAATTAATTTAAAGCCGCCCGTCTTATCGACGGGCGGCTATTATAAAATACATTACGTTATAACCGCAATTTTTTATAACGCTGCAATTAAAGGCGAACGCCTCGCACACATTTATAGGCACGGCTTTCAATGCAGTCTGTCGTATTCCAACGCTTTCCCGTGTTCTTTTTTTAGGTATTCCAGAAAAGCCCTGCACCCCGCCTCTATGCTTGAATAAGCGCGCTCGAAATCGCGTGTATACCAAGGGTCGTCCACGTCCCTGCCGTCGGTGAAATAACCAAGCTGAAAAATCTTATCGCCGTACTGACCGCCCGTCATGCGCACTATGTCGCGCATGTTCATGTGGTCCATTACAAGAACGTAATCGGCGTTCTTTATATCCTTAAGCGAAATCATGCGGGCGCGGTGAGTAAACTCCGTTATGCCGTGATTTTTAAGCGTCTGAGCTGCGGGGTAATAGACGGGGTTGCCCTCCTCGCAGTCTGACGTGCCGAAGGACGATATTATGAAAGACAATTCCAGCCCCTCCTCTTTGCAGAGTTCGCCGAAAACCGCTTCCGCCATGGGCGAACGGCATATATTGCCGAGGCAGACAAAAATTACGCTTATCATCAGTCGCCGAGTTTGAGTTTCTGCCAGGGTGTGCCGTCTGGCGTGTATCTTTCGAGATATTTTATCACGTCGTCGATGCTGTCGAGATTGACGTAGAGATGCCGGCATTCTTCGGTTATAAACTTGCGCTTATACGCCGTTTCCATAAAAATTTCCATGCCGTCGTAATAGCCGTTTATATCCAGAATTACAATGGCTTTGTCGTGCTGGTTGAGCTGTTTGAGCGTAAGCACTTCAAAAAGCTCTTCAAACGTTCCCACGCCGCCCGGAACGACGACGAAAGCGTCAGCTTCGTCTTCCATAATAGCCTTTCTCTCGCGCATGGTGTCGGTATAAGTTATTTTATCGCACTTATCGTAGAGCTGTTCTATGCCTTCGTCTTTGAAGAACGAGGGAACAACTCCGTAAATGTATCCGCCGCCTCTTTTAAAACCTCTCGCCGCGGCGCCCATAAGTCCCGTTCCGCCTGCGCCGAACACGAGAGAATGACCGCGCTTTGCAAGTTTTTCGCCAAGCTCTTCGACCGTTTTGATATAAATTTCGTCTATGTGCGCGCTCGAAGCGCCGAATACGCATATTTTCATGACATTACCTTTCCTTATCAGTATTGCGATATAATATAATATACTCTAAATTGCGCAGTTTGTCAACATGCGCCGCATATCAGCCTTTTTAACCCTTATTTTGCCCGTCTTTTTTATGTTTTAGTCTTTTAAACGCGGACACAAAAAATTATTTCCGTGCGGCAATGCTTCGGGCTAAATTAAATTTACGCGGCGCGGCATTTTTAAAATGCCGCGCCGCGTTAAATTCTTGTTACAAACATTGTTATCTGCCTGCCGCCGAGCCGTCAATGGCTGTCGATGAAGAAAGTTATCTGCTTTATTACGTCTTCGTCTTCGCGCGTTGCGGCGACAAAGTCGAATTGAGCGAAGTACTTCTTCCTCTCCTCCGCAGAGGCAAAGCGCGAGGGCGAAAGGGCTGACAAAAGCTCTTCGGTGAGTTTTTGAGCCTGGTCGGTTATATAAACGTTGTGCCCCTTGCCTTTGTAGATTACGCTCTGAATATTGACGCCTTTGGCTTTTGTTGCGGGAGTGTTGCCCGCTTCGATGACGGTGTCGTTAGTGCCGTAAGCGAGAAAGGCGGGAACGCCGCTCTTTTGAATGCAGCGGACGGCGTCGGAGTTGCCTTTAAACCCGAATTTGCACAAATTTATTATATACCAGAAAGGTCTGCAAAGGCGAGCGAGAAAGTCTCCCATGACGCCTGCCGCTCCGTCCTGCAACATGCGCGAGGGCGTATTGAAGCCCGAAAGCGCTACCACGCCTTCCGCCGCTACATATTTTGTTGCACAGAGCGCGGCATATGCGCCCCAGCTGTGTCCGACTAGATAAACGGGTTTATCTTTAAGCTGCGCGTTGCTCTTTATAGCAATATACGCGGCGACGGCACACTCGACATTGGCATAGAAGCCGCGTATGTTTTTGCCTTCCGACTGACCGCAACCTATACTGTCGTAAGCGACTACGGCATAGCCGTATTTTGCCAGAGTTGCAATTTCCGTCATGTATGCTGCGTGTCCTGCCCCCATTCCGTGACAGAAAAGGATTACCTTTTTGCAATCGGCGACGGGCGTAGAATAATATATGGCGGCAAACAGATTTTTACCCTTGTAACTTGCCGCAATTTTTTCGCAGCAGATGGAAAAATCTTCCGCGGAAAAGTATTTTAAGTTGACGTTTCTGTTCTGCCTTCTGCCGAAAACAAGCCTGTCGGCATAGAGTGCGAGCGCAAAAATTATAGCAATTATCAGCGCTATCGTCGCACATATGGCAATTATAGCAATTTCATTCCATTCCATAATACTGATTGCGGGCGGACGCGACGCGCGTCCGCCCGTTTATTTAAATTCAATTATTTTCGGGCAGGTAAAATGCCTGTTTGGGTCCCGTATCGCGCATGAGCAATCTTTTATCTTTCAATCTGAAGATAAGAAGCAAAAACGTGTACAGATCGCCCACGCAACCGCCGAAATGCAAACCGAGTATTGTTACTATTACGAGATAGTATGCCGCATTGAAAAAATACAGCCATGCCGCCAGCGCCGAAAACAGCACTGAAAATACTGCAAAAGGCGCAATGAGCGCGATTAATGCCGTTCTGCGCGTAACGTATATATCGGGGACGCCGCAGAATGCTACGCTTAAAGTCATGCCGAAAACGAGTTTTCTGCCCGTAAGTATTTTATACGCGGCGCCATGCACGAGTTCGTGCGCAACGAAATACGCTAAAATGCAAACTACGAAAACTATCAGTACAATATAATCTGCGCGAACGCGCTCGCGTATATTCACGCACAATATGCACGGAAGAATTACAGCCAGCGCCATAACGAGACCGACGACGTTCATGACAAGCGCCGTCTTACCATTTTTAGCGTCTAAGCTGTAAACTTCGGCATAGCCTTGCGGCAACTCGGTAAAGAAATTATCCGACTTCATTAAACGATATATTTATCTTCTGCTTGGGGAGCGGCGTCGATTTCCTTCTTCTTTTCTTCGTAACCTTTCTTGCCGAGCAGAGCAAACGTTGCCTTTTTGCCGTTTTCAACGCCGGGCTGGTTGAAGGTGTTGATATTGAGCATTGCGCCCGTGTATGCCGTCTGCAATTCGAGAAGGAACATTAGCTGTCCCAAAGTGAACGCGTTGACCTGAGGAAGGTTTATGGTATAGTTCATTCTGCCTGCAACCATGAGCGCGTATGCAGTAGCCTTGTTTTCCGCCTGAATGAGTTCCTGCATAGTATGTCCGCCGAGGAAGCCGACGTCGGGAATTTCTTCGCAGCCGTGAGGTATGGGCATGGGAGTTGCATATTCGCCCACGGAAATGAATGTTATTACCTTATCGAAAGGACCTTCTGTATAGAGCTGAACCTGCGAATGCTGGTCGGTTACGCCCAGGCTCTTCACGGGCGTAGTGCCTGCATTTACCGTGTTGCCGTCGTAGTCGACCGCCTTGCCGAGAGATTCCGCCCACAGCTGGCAATACCAGTCTGCCATGAGCTTTAAATTATCCGAATAAGGCATGAGAACGTTGATGTTCTTGCCCTCTTTCATCGTTATGTACTGCAAAGTTGCGCACGCGAGCGCGGGGTTCTTTGCAATCGAAGGCTTGGAGCAGAGATTGTCCATATAAGCCGCGCCTGCAAGCATGCCCTTTATGTCTATGCCGAGTACGGCTGCGGGAAGAAGTCCCACGGGGCAGAGTTCGGAAAATCTTCCGCCTACGCCGTCGGGAAGAACGTATTTTTTAATCTTTCCGCCGAGTGCGTCGTCTATCTTTAAAAGATTGCCGCGAGCCGCGTCGGTAGTGAATATCATGTTTTCTGCAATATCAACGCCCTTATTCTTTAAAATATCGGCGATTATGAGATACTGCGTCATCGTTTCGGACGTCGCGCCCGACTTGGAAATTACGTTGAAGCAAGTTTTTTCAGGCTCTATAACGTCGAGAAGCGCCGCCATGCGGACGGGGTCGACGTTGTCTTCGACATAGAACTTGGGACCCTTGCGCTTTGAGGGAGCGAGCTCGTTATAATGCAGGTGGCACAGCGCGTTGAACGCCATTATAGGACCGAGCGCCGAGCCGCCTATGCCGAGTACGACGAAATACTTGAATTTCTTTCTTATATTTTTTGCCGTTGCAAGAATGTCGGCAACAATCGCGTCCTGATTGTAGGGAAGTTCAGTCCAACCCATGTAAAGGTCGTCCCTGCCGCGGTTGGCTTTTACATACTCGAAAGCCTCTTCCGCCTTTCCCTTCATCGCCTTGAGCTGGCTGTCCTTAATGCCCTTATCGCCCAATGCAGTCGACATCATATAGTTGTAGTCTACCGTAACGCGCATTGCATTGCGCCATTCCTTGGTTTTATATGCCATATTTTCCTCCGAAACATCGCGGTTTAACCGCTTAATTACCTTGTAATTATATACCAGACGCGCACTTTAGTCAATATCCATTTTAAAATTTAACATAAATTGCGCATTTTACCGACAAATCTGCTAAATCGCTTGCACAAACTTTTGTTTGAGTGTACAATATTTTTATGGCTTTTTCCCTTACGCCCGAACAATTCGAGGCAGAAAAATCAATAGAAGACTGGTTTTATCGTTCAACGCGCCCCGCGTTCGTGCTTACGGGCTATGCGGGTACGGGCAAGACCACGCTATTAAGGCATGTCGTATGCGAAAAACTCGGACTTGTTCCCGATAAAAGCGCGGCATTCATAACGCCTACGGGAAAAGCGGCTACCGTTCTCATTAAAAAAGGCATTCCAGCCTGCACGGTTCACCGACTTATCTACCAGACTTTCACGGAAAATACCGAAATGCTCGTAAACGGCAAGAAAATCAAGGTTGAAAAACTTTCCTTCCGACGCAGAGAGAACATCGATAAGGAAATAAAACTTATCGTTCTTGACGAAGCGAGCATGGTTTCGGATGAAATTTTGTGGGATATTCTTAATTTCGGCGTAAAAGTGCTAATGTGCGGCGACGATTGCCAGCTTCCGCCCGTCGAAGGCATGAACACCTTTTTGAGGATACCCGATTTCAGTCTGAAAACGATAGTCAGACAGGCGCGCGACAATCCCATTATTCAATTATCGATATACGCGCGCGAGGGCAGACACATACCCTACGGCAATTACGGCAACAAGGCTTTCGTGATAGAGAGAAGGCACTTTACCGGCGAAAGAAGAAAAAAACTTTTAGTCCGTGCCGAACAGATTATTTGCGGTCTGAATAAAACGAGGACGAAAATAAACGACGAAGTGCGCGCGGCTTTGGGATACAGCGGTTTGCCGAAAGACGGCGAAAAACTTATATGCACCGTCAACAACTGGGAACAATTTATCGACGATGAGATGAAATTCAACCTTGTGAACGGCATTATAGGCAGAGCCATAGACCCTTTTTACGACGATAAAAATTTTATGGGCTTTACGCAGTTTAAATGCGACTTCCTCGACGAAAAATGCCCCGAAGCGCTGCCTTTTGACGCGGGAATTTTTATGAACGGTCAGTACCGCTACCGCCACGGCGATTATTTTGAAAAATTTGACGAAGACGGCAACGCGACGGGCGCGTTCATGCTGAACAGGTTTGAATACGGCTATTGCATATCCTGTCACAAAGCGCAGGGTTCGGAATTTGAAAGCGTTATCGTGTTCGACGAGAGCTACGCCTTCAAGGAGGATGCAAATCGTTGGTTATACACGGCTATTACCAGGGCGAAAGACAGACTTATTATCGTCAGATAAATTTCAGCATTAAAAAATTATCTGAATACTCAACCTGAATATGAACTGAATATTAAAACTAACCAAAAGCAGCCGAAACCGAACGGCTGCTTTTTTAATGCTACAGATAAGATTGAAGGAAAACGAGCACTGCACACCCCATATAACTTTCTGTTTTCCTAATATTGACTTAATATTTTCGCGCGCACATATGTACCCATGCGCAATTGTTCTTACATTCCTTATTTTATATTGTATTATCTGTATGTTTTGTATTATGTGTATTATATAACTGTATTAAAAAACGGCAAATGACGGCTATTTAAAGCATAAAATACGGCGGACAACCAATAAGTTATCCGCCTTACTTTTAAGTTAAAATTTTACTCCTGCGCCTCCGTGAGCATGGAAGAACAGATTTCAACCGCATTTTTGCAGCTTACGAGCGTTGCGCCCATCATCATGGCTGTTTCCGCTTCGCTCTGGGTATGGGCTTCCGATTTTATTAGACATTTATCCTTTACCGCTCCCTTGACAGCCGAAATCATTGGCGTGCCGCATTCCGAAAGCCTTATGGCGTCCACCCCGTTTTCTGCGGCGCACGCCGCAGCGCGAAGCACTTCGCGTTCGGAAAGGAGCGAACAGTCTATATATAACCTTAAAGCTCTCGGTCTGACGGCTTTGGCGAGTTTTTTGCACTCGCGCTTGAAATATGCCATGTTGCCTTCCTTGAGCACGGCATAGGGAACGCACACTTCGACTTCGTCAACCCCGTCCTTGACTGCACGCTTTACCGCCTGAGCCTTGACTTCGGTTGTATCGGTGCCGTGAGGATAGGATATTGCCGCAATCAGCGAACACTGAGGGTCGTTGCCGAGAAATCCCACGCAGGATTTCACAAATGCGGGAAAAACGACTATTCCGCCCATTCTCAATCTGTCGCCTTCGCGGCAAAGCTGCCTCAAAGCAGACTTTTCGGCTACGGGAGACAGACAATCGCACTCCATCCTCGCAATTTTTGCCTGCGTCTGTTCGATAAATTTCAGCCGCTTGAATTCTTCAAACTGCTTCTGTTCTTCAGACGACATTTCGTCAACTGTCATATTCTGCATAAAAACACCCCGTTTTACTAAATTTTCCAAAATAATGCGCTCCGCGCGCACTATTATGTATATATGGCTGGATTGGGGTTTTTATATCTTTTATTGCTCTTTTTATGTTGTTTTATAGCAGTTGTAACGGTAAAACTTGTATTGCTCGGTTTAAAAAGTTTAAGGCTTGCTCCTCCTGCTGAGGAAGAAAAAAAGCCTGAAAAAAAGCCCGAGCCCGTGTACTATATCGTCGAAAAAAAGCGAACCAAAAAAAGTTATTCCGAGCCGAAGGAAATACAGTTTAAATAAATTCGGCTCGGCAATATGCAGACTGATTTTCTCTCGCAAAGCAATTATTGCCCAAATAATAATTTAAATCGCGTTTTAAAATGCAGAGAAAATTTTAATTTTGCATATCGGGCGATGTTAGCGCAAACATCATAAAATTTGGCAAAAGCAAGTTTTGCTGCTGTTTTTTTGCGCATTTAATTTTAGATTGCAAAAAAATAGCACTTTTAGCTTTAGCGCGCAAAGCATTTGCCACATTTTAATTATTATTTTTATGCGCCGTCATAAGACGGCGCATATTTTTTGCTTTTTTCAGTCTTCGTAGCGTGTGAGATTTTTGCCGTCTTCCCACAACCTTTCAAGGCAATAAAAATCGCGCTCTTCATCGTTGAAAATATGAACGATTACGTCAGAATAATCAAGAACCGCCCATCTCCCCTCGCGGATACCCTCTTTGCGCCTAGCGTCGAGAGCAAAATCCTTTGAAAGTTTTTCGTCCAGATTTTCGGAAAGCGATTTTACCTGCGTCGTCGACCTGCCGCTGCACACGACAAAATAATCGCACAGCGAGGTTTTGTCCGCAACATCGATATAAACTATGTTGTTTGCCTTTTTATCCGATAAAATTTTGCAGATTGCATTGCATTTTTCTTTAGATGTCATGTAAGATTTTCCTTTAAATACAGGTAAGCCTGTTCAGTTAAATTATATATTTCGCCGCCGACGGAATTGAGGTGTTTTACCTGATGTCCGAGCGCGGCGAGCATGCCGCCTTTCAAATCTTTTTTAAATTCGCGCCTTAATTTTTCTATGCCGTCAAAATCGTGAGCTTCCTCGAGCATGTCGCAAAGGTACAAAAGCATTTCGCCTTCGCTCATTGCAGCTCTGCCGCTGCAGTGATACTTAATAGCGTCTAATATGCTTTGATCTTCAATTTTAAAGTGCGTGCGCGCCACAAATTCGCCCGAAAACTGGTGCATGACCGGCGAAGGAACGCCCTCGGGCGGGACAAAGCCGTCAAGATAGGGACTGTCCTTGGGGAGATTTTTTGCCACGTCGTGCAGAGCACCCGCCGTTATCGCCTGCTTTTCCGTCCAGCCCGCGCGGGAGGCGTTCTGCGCGCACATTACGGCAACCCTGACAGAATGCGCCCAGCGCGAGGGTTTTTCTAAATTTTTAGCTTCTTGCAGGTTTTTGAGGGCGTAAAGGTCTTTATTTATGATATATTGCCTTGTGCAGGGCAAAACATACTCGCTGAAATCTTCGCCGAGCGCGGCGAGTGTGCGTATGCGTGTGGAACTGACTTTTTTACCGACGTAATCCACGCTGTGAACATGCACGCCATACAATTTTTCGATTGATTTTTTATAATCGGAAAATTTTTCGCCGTCCTCGCGCGCGCCCGCAATGAGATTTGCGCATGACAGAATTTTTTCGGGATATTTCCACTTATCAAACGAAGCGAGCATATCCGCGCCCATGAGAAAGTAAATTTCCGCCTGAGGATATAACTCTCTGAAATGACTGCAGGTTATATAGCTGTAGCTTATTCCGCCGCTTTTAATCTCGAAATCGCAAACTTCGGCACAAGGCACGTCCGCGAACGCCTGCCTGAGCATTTCAAGTCTGTCTTCATCTCCCGCAACCATGCAGCCGCTCTTATGGGGGCTTATAGCCGTGGGTATTATGAATAATTTATCTGGCGAAAGACTTTTTACCGCCGCTCGGGCGAGGGCGACGTGTTCCGTGTGAACGGGGTTGAAAGCTCCGCCGTAAAGTATGATTTTCATTGTTTACAGTCGACCTTTTAAGGCAATAACTTTTTTATGAATAAAATTTCGGTATTTTCCGTGGCGGCCGACAGTCTGTTCGCCGCCATGTGCGGTTTTTTGCTGTTTTTCACCGCCGTGAGATATTATACATCCGACGCTCCCCTTGCGCTCGCGTGCGGAATAGGCGCTTTTATTTCGCTCGGCACTCTGGCTTTTTTGTACCTCAAAAGAAAGCGGGGAAAGAGGCTTATTTCCGGCAGGGACGAAAAATTAAGGCAAAAGCTTTGCCTGTACCTTGCCACATTGCCCAAAAGCGAGGCGGCAAAGGTCGTATTGCCGATGTTCCCTGAAGGGAAGATTGACGAGTGTGGGAACATAGAAACGCAAAATTGCGTTTATGTAACTGCTTTCAGGTGCCGTCCGCTCACGCCAGACGACATCGCGGACGAGTTGAAAGTAAAGCGCGAAAAACCTTTTGAATTGCTGTGCAACTCGGCGAGCGCAGAAAGCGCGAAGCTGGCTGAAAGTTTTTGTGTAAAGCTACGCGACGGGGAAGAAATTTATAAAAAACTGAAATATATTGGCGCGCTGCCCGAAAGTTACCCTTTTGCCGAAAAGGGCAAAACGGGATTTTTTAAGAGGCTTTCGTATGCGTTCAGGCGCTCGGCTTCGCCAAAGCTGTTCTGGTGCGGACTGTGCCTTTTGACTTTCAGCTTTTTTACTTTCTTTCCGCTGTATTACATCATATCGGGCGGTTTCATACTCATTCTTTCCGCCGCCTGCCTCATTTTCGGCAAGCGTGACAAGGGGTGAATTTTTCAACCTGTACGCGTTTTTATAAGTTTTTAAAAATGTGCGATTTATATAAAAAGCTATCCGCGCTGCATATGACAAGCTTTTAAATGGATAAGCGCCGCCGCGCCGCGTAAGTTTTGCGCGGCGCGGCGGCTCATTTAAGTTTACGCGTTTATTTTATGCGGCAGAGTTTTTGCCTCAGTCGAGTTTTATATGGTCGAAATTCTTTCTGGGCGAAACGCGGTAAAGAACGGCTTTTCTGCCGATAACTATTACGCACTCCGCGCCCAATCTTTCGGCGAGTTCGTGTCCCACCTCGTCAGGCGTGCCGTCGACATTTTCGAGTATATTGACCTTTATGAGTTCGCGCGCGTCGAGGCAATCGGAAAAGCTTTTAAGCATGTTTTCGCCGATGCCGTCCTTGCCTACCTGTCCTATGGGCGAAAGGTTCGCCGCAAGTGATTTGAGTTTGCTTCTCTGTTTTGAAGTTAACATTTGTATTCCTCTTTTAAGGCACGAAGTCGAACTCTACATCGCCGACTATAACCGTGTCCTTATCCTTTATTCCCATTTCTTTAAGTTGTGAAATTACGCCCTTATCGCGCAGAATTTTCTGGAAATACGCCATCGAATCGGGATCGTTGAGCGCAACGTTGCGGCAAAGCATGTCCACAAGCGTGCCGACGACGACATATGCGCCGTTTTCGTCCGTAAAAATTTCAAAGTCGAGGTTGCCGCCCTTGCGGTAAGTGAAGGTTTCGTCCGCCTCGACGGGCTGAACGGGCGGAAGGGTTTTAAGAACTTCGAAAACGCCCTCGATAAGTTCCCTCGTTCCCTCGCCGTTTATGGCAGAAATTTCGTATATCTTGTATTTTTTTCCGTAACTTCTTTTAAACTTTTTTACGTTTTCTTCCGCACCGTACATATCGCACTTGTTGAGCGCTATTATCTGCGGAAGCGCAGCGAGCTTTTCCGAATAACCCTTAAGCTCGGCGTTGATAGTTTTGAAATCTTGGACGGGATCTCTGCCCTCGACGCCCGAAATATCCACGACGTGCAAAAGTATGCGCGTACGTTCGATATGCTTGAGAAAGTCATGACCGAGCCCCGCACCCTGCGCCGCGCCCTCTATAAGTCCGGGAATATCCGCCGCGACGAAGGAATTTTCGTAATACTTTACCACGCCTAAATTGGGCGAAAGCGTGGTGAAGTGATAGTTTGCAATCTTGGGACGGGCGGCAGAAATTTTGGAAAGAAGAGTTGATTTTCCGACATTGGGGAAGCCTATTATGCCCACATCTGCAATTACTTTGAGTTCGAGAAGGAGAATGTGTTCTTCCGTCTTTTCTCCCTTCTGCGCAAAGTTGGGCGCGTGGCGTCTTGCCGTGGTGAAGCGCACGTTGCCCTTGCCGCCCCTGCCGCCTTCGGCTATGAGCTTTTTATCGCCGTCGCGGAACATGTCGCAGATTACCGCCTTGGTTTCGTAATCTCTTACAACCGTGCCTACGGGAACTTTGATTACAACGTCTGCACCGCCCTTGCCGAAACAGCGGTTTGTGCCGCCCCTTTCGCCGTCGCCCGCAACATATTTGTTGGTAAAACGGAAGCAAAGCAGGTCATTCATAGATGCGTCTGCCTGAATATAGACGTCGCCGCCGTTTCCGCCGTCGCCGCCGTCAGGTCCGCAGGCGGGCTTGCCCTTATAGGACTTGAATGAATTCATTCCGTCGCCGCCGTCGCCCGACTTGATTGTTATTCTTACTTTGTCTGTAAATACGTTTTTATCTATCATCTTTTTACGTGTGTCAAAAATTGGGATGAGCGCGCGACAAACTGCGCGTTATTCTCCGACGCCTGCATTTCTGCAAGCACGTCTTCCGTGCGTATGGTTCTGCCGAGGGCGGAACGGACTGCCGTAGCCGCCTCCAGCTCGGCTGTGGATAAGAGAAGTTCTTCCCTCCTCGCTCCCGAAGATTTTATGTTTATCGCGGGGAAAACCCTCTTTTCCGCAAGCTCGCGGGAAAGAATGATTTCCATATTGCCCGTCGATTTGAATTCTTCGTAAATAATGTCGTCCAGCTTGCTGCCCGTATCGACGAGCGCGGTGGCTATTATCGTAAGCGAACCGCCCTCCTCGGTATTGCGCGCGCAGCCGAAAAACTTTTTAGGCTCGACCAAAGCCTGCGGGTCAAGTCCGCCCGTTAAAATTTTGCCCGACGTAACGGTGGAATTGTTGTACGCCCTGGCAAGCCTTGTGATGCTGTCGAGCAGAACGACTACGTCCGAGCCGCTTTCAACCAACCTCTTTGCGTGCTCTATGGCGAGGTTAGCCGTGTGCATGTGGTGGGCGTCGTCCTTATCGAAAGTTGAGTACGCAATCTCCGCACCCTCGACCGTGCGGCGTATGTCGGTAACCTCTTCGGGACGCTCGTCGATTAGCGCTATTATCACTTTCGCCGAGGGATAGTTGCGTATGATTGCCTGCGCAATATGCTTTAATATCGTCGTTTTGCCGGCCTTGGGCGGGGAAACTATGAGCGCCCTCTGACCCTTGCCGACGGGCGAAAACAAATCTATTACCCGCTCCGTAAGCGAGCAGTTTTCATGTTCTAAGGTATATCTGCTGTCTGGATAGCAGGGCGTGAGAGCGTCGAACGGCACGCGCCTTAAACTATCGGGCGTGACCCCGTTTACAGAGATGATGAAAGTTGCTCCCGGACACTCGTCCTCTCTGCGCTTTTTAGCCTTGCATACGATGAAATCGCCCGTGCGCAGTCTGAAACGGTTTACGAACGAAGAATGAACGAACACGTCCGCGGCGGAAGAAATCTGCATGTTCTTCGTGCGGACAAACCAGTATTTGTCGGCATTTTCCAGAATGCCCGAATATACCTGACCGTCGTCCTCTTCGGGCGAAGCTACAGCAACCTTGCCTGCGGGAAGTTCTTCTATGGTTTCCGCGAGGGTAAGCCCCGAATAATATCTGCGGCAACGCTCCACTTCAGCCTGAAGCTCCTTGTCGAAATCTTCGGACTTGGGGGGCGCGCCCCTGTGCGACATGGGCGCGGGGTCGGCGCGGTTGGAAGCTATTGCGATGATGTCTGCAATAAGCTCCTCCTTCTTCTTGTTGGTAGGGCTGTAAACGCCCACCGCCCTGCCGAGCTGCCTTAAGGGATGTATGCCGCTCGCATTGAGTTTTTTGGTTAAATTGTCGAGAAGTTCGCTCACTGACAACTATTCTCCATGACTATGATTTTTGTGTGTTCGCCGTCGAGGTCGTCGCGGGAAATTTCAATTTCGTCCCCCGCCCTTACTATAATCGCCTCGTCGCCGAACTTTCCGAGAAAACTATCTACCTTATCTATATCCAGCCTGCAACCCTTGGCGCGGTAGTGCATGGGAATGACTATGTCGGGCATAAGTCTGTCCACATATTCCTTTGCCATGTCCGCATCGATGGTATATGTACCGCCGACGGGTATGAGCAGAACCTGCACGGGCAAAATTGCTTCGATAAGCTCGGTTGAGCAATCTTCGCCGAGGTCGCCGAGGTGGCAGACGTCAAGCCCGTCCATTCTGAACTTGAATATTATGTTTTCTCCGCGCTTTTCGCCGCGACATTCGTCGTGGTAGCTCTTTATGGACGCAATCTCCACTCCGCCGATCGTGTAGCCCGTTTCCTTGTCGAGCACGACGGGATTGCCCTTGACCTTGGAAACGCAATCGTGGTCGTAATGATGGTGCGAAACGGTAACCGCGTCCGCATTGAGTTCGGGCATGATATAACCCACGCTGTCGTCATAGGGGTCGCATATGATGCTCGTTCCCGTGCTTTCCGTGAGGAGGAATGAAGAATGTCCGAGATATTTTATTTTCATATTAAATCCTGTATGTCTGAATTTTTAATTTTTATGACTGATTATCGAAAAACTTCAAAGATTGAAAAATTGAACGGAAAATTATTTTAAAGAGAATGATTGGCAAAATTTAAAGCAAAAAACAAAAAAGATTGTCCGCTGAAAATTGAGCATGAAATTTTAAGAAAATTAACTTAAAAAATATTCGGGGCGAAGCTTTTAATCGTCCTTTAACAGAGCCGTAGCCCTTATCTTTACGCTGACTTTTTCGCCGTCGTCGCCCGAAAGATATTCTATGCGCGCGTCAACGCCCTTAGCGCCCGCAATCAGTTTATAGTGCGTGCAGAAAATTTTAAATCCGCCGCGCAGAGCGCTGTCGCCTATTATGCACGAGGTCTGCTGCTGAGGACGGAAAGTCATTTTTATATCGACTATGCCCTTTCTCGTCTGTTCGGCGAAATCGGGCAGAAGCACGAGCCTGCAACCGTCGCCTTCTATAAAATATTCTATGCTCGCTCCGCCTTCGAGCATTTCCATCCTCGCACGCTGGCAGACGTCGCTTTTCCAATCTCCGCCGCGAGAGGAGATAGTGAGCCTGCAATCAATCATTTCTGCCGAAAATTATTAGAAGTCTTATGAAAAGGTTGATAATGTCGAGGTAAAATCCGCAGGCGGAATCTATAGCGTTGTCGAGCGTTTTGGGCTTTGCCTTTGCGAGAGAAATATCGAAGCCGATATAGCAGCAGAATATAAGAACGACGAGCCAGTCCACCCACACATATGCCGTTACGGCGAAGGATGTGAACATGTTTATTATTATCCACAAAAGCGCGACGAAAAGGCAGACCGAAAGCACGCGCCACATCGAATAAAACACTTTTGGATAGAGCAGTGCAAGCAGCATGAACGCGCCGGTGAGAAGCGCCGTCACTAAAAATGCCGAGCGCACCACGTTGAACGAATAATAAGGAACGACGAGCGTGAGCGCCGCTCCGAGGGGCAGTATGACGAGGCAATAACCGATAAAGCTGAGAACGGGTTTTCTGCTTAGCGTGTTAATTAATATTCCCGCTACCGCCGAAACAAAATATACTATGAAAAATACAACGGGATTCCAGGTTATGAAATAATCGGCAAAGAACCACACCTCTATAACATTGACGGCAAAGCCGAAAAAGAGCGTTGCCGCTATGACGAGATAATATGTTCTGTCCGATATTAATTTTGCGTTTGCGTCGTTCTGATTTTTATTTCTGAAAACTGAAAGTGCCATATTTACTTAAGCAGGGTGGTTATGACCTCCTCGCCCTGGAAGGAGTTGTTCTTGCCGCTCTCGAACTGCTCCCTGCCGAAGCAAAGAAGATTTTCGAGCGCGACGCCGTCGCGGTTGCGCACGGCGGCAGATATTTCCCCCAGTTTTTCCCTGAGAAGTTCAATATCGCCGCAGAGATTGTCGGCATTATTCATATAGAGTTCCGTCCACATTTTTTCGTCTACCCCCGCTATGCGCGTCATATCCTGAAAGCTGCCGCCCGTGAAGCCGAGGCAGCCTTCTATATGGGGATTTTTGACGTAACAGTTGGAGACGATGTGCGCGAGCTGCGATGTGTATGCTATTTTTTTGTCGTGTACTTCCGCAGAGCACTCGACGAGGCGCTTGAAACCTATATCCTTTACTATTTTTTTAATCGTATCGTAGGCTTCTTCGTCCGTGCGTTCGCCCCTTGTAAGCACCATAGACGCTCTGTCGAAAAGATCGGCGCAGGCGTTTTCTATGCCCGACACCTCTTTGCCCGCCATGGGATGGGTGCCGATATAGAGTATATCCGGTCTGCGCGCGTAAACTTCGCGCTCTATGTATCGCTTTACGCCGCAGATGTCGCTGACGATTGCGCCTTTTTTGAATTTTTCCGCGGCTATGTATTCAACCGTAGCTTTCGGAGGCAACGCCACGAAAACCACGTCGTATAAACTTACGTCCTTTGCCTCTTCGTCGATTACGCCATTTGAAAGGGCATACTTAACTGCCGCCGCAGAGCGGTTTTTGCCCGCTACGAAATAGCCCGCGCGCCTCAATGCGAGCGCCATGGAGCCGCCTATCAATCCTAATCCTACTACGCAGATTTTCATATTACCGCCGTTATTATATAGTTATACACAATTATTATAACACTTAAGCCAATTTTTGTACAATGTTTTGACAGATATTATTCAAAAAATATATTTGCCTTTTTGAATGCTTTTTATGAGTACTCTTTTGCCCATTTAATTGACAACCGCTATTTTATTATCTATAATAATTACGAAAAAAAATCTTTATTGCAAGGAGATACTTATATGAACAAGATGTCGGTTAAAGACATTAAAGATTTCAAAGGCAAAAAAGTGCTGGTTCGTTGCGATTTCAACGTACCCATGAAAGACGGCGTTATTACCGATGAAAACAGAATTATCGGCGCGCTGCCCACGATAAAATATCTGCTCGACAAGGGCGCAAAGGTTACTCTTTGTTCGCATATGGGCAAACCCCACTCCATCTTCTCTGCCGAAGTTAAGCTCAACAAAAAGGATCAGAAAAAGATTGACGCAGGCGAAGCCACCAAGGAAGAAATTATTGCAAAGGCTCTCAAGGATGAACCCAAAAAGCTCACCCTCGCTCCCGTCGCAAAGAGGCTTGCAGAGCTTCTCGACGGCAAGGTTACTTTCGCAAAGGACGTAATAGGTCCCGACGCAAAGGCAAAGCGCGACGCGCTCAAGGAAGGCGAAGCCGTTCTGCTTGAAAACCTCCGCTTCCACTGGGAAGAAGAAAAGAAAGATTTGGATTTCTGCAAGGCCCTTGCATATGATGCAGAAATCTTTGTAAACGACGCTTTCGGCACGGCTCACCGCAGCCACGCTTCCACCGCAGCCATTGTTGAATACGGCATAATCAAGACCGCAGTTTGCGGCTTCCTCATTGAAAAGGAACTTTCCGTAATGGCTGACACGCTCGAAAATCCCAAGCGTCCCTTCGTTGCCATTCTCGGCGGCGCGAAGGTTGCAGACAAACTTAACGTAATCAACAACCTGCTCGAAAAGTGCGATACGCTCATCATCGGCGGCGGCATGGCTTATACCTTCCTCAAGGCGAAGGGCTATGAAGTGGGCAAATCCCTGCTCGACGAAGAAAAAATCGATTACTGCAAGAGCATGATAGAAAAAGCTGAAAAGGAAGGCAAAAAACTGCTTCTTCCCGTCGATACCGTTGTTACCGACAGCTTCCCCGATCCCATAGACGCACCCGTAGAAGTTACCACCGTAGACGCAGACAAGATACCTGCCGACAAGATGGGCATGGACATCGGCGAAAAGACGAGAGCGCTCTATGCAGAAGCTATTCATTCGGCTAAGTCGGTTATCTGGAACGGTCCCATGGGCGTGTTCGAGAACCCCACCCTCGCAAAAGGTACGATTGCAGTTGCACAGGCGCTTGCAGACGTTTACGGAAAATGCACCACCATCATCGGCGGCGGCGACAGCGCGGCAGCCGTTCAGCAGCTCGGCTTTGCAGACAAGATGACCCACATCTCGACGGGCGGCGGCGCATCCCTCGAACTCTTCGAAGGCAAGGTTCTTCCCGGCATTGCCTGCCTCAACGACAAATGCTAATTGAGTTTTAAATTTTTTGCCGCGGCGCACGCCGCGGCAAAAATTATAATATTATCGCAAACAAATTTATTACATGCACAACAAATTAAAAATCATAAAACGCAAGCGCGAGCTTTCGCCCGCCAGAAAAATAAGTCTTTTTATAATTCTGCCTATTTTTCTGACAATCGTAATCGCGCTTATAACAACAGTCATCGTATGCGCTTTCTCTGGCGCGTTCACCGACGAGCAGCTTGAAATTATTGCAATCTGCATGATATTTCTGCTCTTAGTCACTTCAATACTCATCGCATTCGTAATTCTGCCGCAGCTGAACGCGTGGCAATCGGGCAAAGACCTCGAAAAATACGATTTTTCTGAACACGAAGTCGAGGACGAAGAAATATTTGTGTCCGAAACGCAGAGCGTGTGGCATCTTGCCGCAGACCCCTTCGACAAAACGGAAGACATTGTTTTTGATAATGACAAAGCCGCCTCCGACTATCTGAAACGCTGCTCGGAAAGAATTACGGCATTAGAAGCAAGCAATGACGATTTGGTAGATTTTTGTATATTAATTGACGGCGAAACAATCGAACCGCTGTCGGAAATTACCTATAATTTACATAAAGAGCTGAACGAAAATAAAGTTATTCTTACCGTAACTGAACGCATAAAGGCAGTTTTTCTGCCAGACGGACTTGTTATTGCGGGCAAAAAATTTACTTACGGCGAGGTTGAAACATTTTTCCGCGCGACATTGCTTAACGGCGTGCGAACGGAAGTTGCGATGGTTGTAGGCACATTTCTTTTAAACTTTGCGCTGAGCGGAAGAATTGCCGCCATCATCAAAAAATACGGCATAAAGACAGATAACGACCAGACAATTGATTTCATTTTGAAAGACCCGCGCAAAGCATTCAGAAAAATAGCATTATCGCAGAGCGTAAAACCTAAGGCTGATTTTAAAATTAAAAAGAAAAAGGCATAAAAATGCTTGCCACCGTTGCAATGAGGTACGGCGAGTGATATAATACTTAAAGGGAAATTTATGAGGAGAAAAATATGAGAAAACCTTTTATTGCAGGCAACTGGAAAATGAACATGACCGCCGAGAGTGGAGCAAAACTTATTAAAGAGCTTATACCCCTCGTCAAGGATGCGGACTGCGACGTGGCTTTGTGCGTACCCGCGATTTTAATTCCCGCAATGACCGAGGCGGCGAAGGGCAGCAACATTAAAATCGGTGCGGAAAACGTTCACTGGGCAGAGAGCGGAGCTTATACTGGTGAAATTTCATGCGCTATGCTGAAAGAGTACGGAGTTGAATACGCAATTATAGGACACAGCGAAAGAAGGCAATACTTCGGAGAGACGGACGAAGGCGTAAACAAGCGCACTTTGGCAGCCCTTGAAAACGGCATTACCCCCATAGTATGCGTCGGCGAAACGCTTTCCGAACGCGAAAGCGGCGTTACAGAAAAAGTAATTTACAAACAGCTTAAAGACGGACTTGCGGGCGTTGAGGACGTTACAAAAGTCGTAATAGCTTATGAACCCGTATGGGCTATAGGCACGGGTCGCACCGCCACCGACGAACAGGCAGAAGAAACAATAGCCTTTATAAGAAAGACGATAGGCGAACTTTTCTGCCCCAAGTGCGCGGAAAAGATTATTATTCAGTACGGCGGCTCGATGAACGCCAAAAACTGCAAGGGGCTTATGGCTCAGCCCGACATCGACGGCGGACTTATTGGCGGCGCTTCCTTAAAGACCGACTTCGCAACCATAGTCAACTACAACAAGTAATCAATTTTTATTGCAATTAACTATAGAGCCGACGCGCCCGCGGGCGCGTCGGCTTTTTATTATTACATCGCTATTTTAGTTGCTAATCGGCATGTTTTTGATTATAATAATAGCGTAATAAAATGTTTTACGAGAGGTAAATTTATATGGCAAAAAAAGTGCCTTACGCACTGATTATTATGGACGGATACGGCATTGCGCCCGCAGGCGCAGGCAACGCCGTTACTCTTGACGGAAGCAAGAACGTCAAAGAACTGTGCAAAGAATTCCCCTGCGCAACGCTCGGCGCAAGCGGCATGAGCGTCGGTCTGCCCGACGGTCAGATGGGCAACAGCGAAGTAGGTCATCTCAACATGGGCGCAGGCAGAATTGTCTACCAGGACCTTACAAAAATAACCAAATCTATTCAGGACGGCGATTTCTTCACCAATCCCGTTCTCCTCAACGCAATGAACAACGCAAAGGACAAGAGCCTGCACCTTATCGGTCTTGTCTCAAACGGCGGCGTTCACAGCCACATTACCCACATCTTTGCCCTGCTCGACATGGCAAAGCGCAACGGAGTGAAGAACGTTTACGTTCATTGCTTTATGGACGGAAGAGACGTTTCCCCCACCTCCGGCGCGGAATTCATTGCCGAGTTGCAGGAACACATGAATAAAATCGGTTGCGGCAAGGTTGCGTCCGTCGTCGGCAGATATTATGCGATGGACCGCGACAACAACTGGGACCGCGTTGAAAAGGCTTACGACATGCTCACGCTGGGCAGCGGCATCGAATGCTCCGACGCCGTGGAAGCCGTTAAAAAGAGCTATGAGAGCGGCGTAACCGACGAATTTATTATACCCACCAAAGTCTACGAAGACGGAAAACCCGTGGGCATAATCGAAAAGGGAGACAGCATTATCTGCTTCAACTTCCGCCCCGACCGTGCGAGGGAAATCACCCGCGCGCTCTCGCAGGAAAATTTTGTAGTACCCAAGGGAACTGCATTCGAGAGAAAAACAGGCTTCCTCGCCCCCGTTTACGTCTGCTTTACCGTTTACGACGCAGAATTCAAGGGCGTTGAAATAGCTTTCCCCAAGACCAGCCTTGACAACACTTTGGGAGAATACCTTGCAAAGTGCGGCAAAAAGCAGCTGAGAATTGCAGAAACGGAAAAATATGCGCACGTAACCTTCTTCTTCAACGGCGGCGTGGAAACTCCCAACGAGAACGAGGTGCGCGACCTTATACCCTCGCCCAAGGTTGCAACTTACGACTTAAAGCCCGAAATGAGCGCTTATGAAGTTACCGAGAAAGTTTTGGAAGAGCTTGACGGCGGCACGTTCGACGTTATCATTTTAAACTACGCCAACTGCGACATGGTAGGACACACGGGCGTTATCTCCGCGGCGGTCAAAGCCGTTGACACGGTCGACGAATGCGTTAAAAAAGTTTGCGACAAGATACTTTCCATGGGCGGCTCGGCTATAGTTACGGCAGACCACGGCAATGCGGACAAACTGCTCTCCGAGGACGGTTCGCCCTTCACCGCGCACACCACAAACCCCGTTCCCGTTATTCTCGTTTCGGAAAAGTACAAGAGCGCGAAGCTGCGCAAGGACGGCATTTTAGCCGACCTCGCTCCCACCCTTCTCACTATTATGGGACTTGAAGTTCCCGCAGAGATGACAGGCAAGAGCCTCATTGAAAAGTAATTTAAAAGAAATTAAAACGAGTGCGCCGCGGCGGAA
>ENA-UONV01001408-UONV01001408.1-human-gut-metagenome-genome-assembly--contig:-CS4-NODE-1408-length-21147-cov-4.983596_pt1 | contig 21147 bp, 10 predicted proteins | sample MGYA00242461_ERZ724008 | MGnify/ENA metagenome assembly ERZ724008 | reverse complement strand
CCTGCTGATGAAAGAGATGGGGGCCAATTTTATCCGTATCTCCCACTATCCGCAAAACAGGAGCTATGCAGGTAGAAGTTTCCGCTGAATATGGCTGGCAAAGCGTTTCTCACATGCCAGATGTGCTAAATGCTACAGAAATGGCAATAAAGCAGAATGAAGAAGCCATATGGAGCAATCAGACTCTGCCCTGGAGTGGTAACCACGCACCTGAAACTCTCGGCAAAGGCTTCAACTGGTGGGATTATGCTTATAAGAATGATGCTCCTATACAAAACTACTATCTTTCCATGAAAGGTGGTACTGAAAAGGCAAAATATGCTATCTCAGCCGGATATATCAAACAAGAAGGAGTCATTCATCTGACAGATTATGACCGTTTCAATTTCCGTTCTAATTTTGATTATGCCTTCAATAAGAAATTTAAAATAGGAGTCAACATAGAAGCCAGTATTGCCAATAATGATAGCCGTGAGGATATCTATCATTATTCTAAAAACGCTTTACTCATGCATCCGAGCGTTCCACAATATATGCCTGATGGTTCATACGGACTGCCCCTTCGCAGTCTGCCCGGACAGTATGATGCATCACAAGCAATGCCTTTGTCCATGATGTATCTCAGCGATCCAAACTATGTAAGAATGATTGAAGGTAATACTTTCACCACGCGGGCAAACTTTTTTCTGGAATGGGAAATTCTAAAAGGATTGAAATTTAAATCTGTTTATAATCAACAGTATATATGGAGCAAAAAGAATTATTGGCACTCAAGCTATACAGTGTATGATTATGAAACCCCTGAAAGCATTTATGCCACTGAAACTAATGCTGAAGCTACCAGCAACTATTCAGACAGTCAAAAATGGGAGATACAAGAGCTGCTTACTTATAACAAAGTATTTGCAAAAAAACATACTTTAGGAGTGCTTGTCGGATTTACAGCAGAAAAGGCTAAATCAGGGGATCTTTCCGGTAAGAAAACAGGTTTTCCCGGCAACGAGTTGCATGTAATTGATGCCGGCAACACCATTGATTATTTAAATGGTAACATGACAGAGAATGCCGTAGTTTCTCTTTTTGGACAGGTGAATTATGACTATATGGGTAAATATCTCTTCCAGGCTAATATCCGGAGAGATGGTTCATCAGTATTTGCACCGGGAAACCAATGGGGTACGTTCCCCTCTGTATCAGTCGGATGGCGCATCAGTGAAGAAGAGTTTATGAAAGATTTTTCTTGGCTAAACAATTTAAAGTTAAGGGTAGGTTACGGTACACTGGGAAATGCCAATATCAAGTCGTTTGCATGGGTAAGTAGTTACAAATTGACTGACCGTTATCCTTTAGGAACCCCAAATGCGATATCCCCTGCTTATTACCAGACAGACATGAGCAATAAGGATATCAAATGGGAAAGCACTACCACTACCAATATAGGCGTTGATGCAACAGTATTGAACAATAGGCTGAACTTTACATTTGACTGGTATGACAAACGTACAAAAGACATGCTGTTTACTGCTACCATACCTTATTCTACAGGATATTTAAATGGCCCCGTCATCAATGTTGGTGAAGTAATGAATCGCGGATGGGAAATCAGCGCAAGTTGGAATGACAATATTAAGAAATTCCATTATGGCATATCTATCAACCTTGCACACAATAAAAATGAAGTAACAAATATGGGAGGTGTAGCTCCATTCCAAATAGAAAATGATCTTTGGATTAAAGAAGGGTATCCTATCAATTCTTATTTTGGCTATAAAACAATAGGCATTTATCAAAACTGGGATGAAGTTAATAACAGTGTAAAACCGAATGGCGACATTCGTCCGGGTAACTATATCATCCAAAACACCAATAATGATGACAAAATAGATACAGAAGACAAAACCTTCCTTGGTAGCCGTGACCCAAAATTAGTATATGGAATTAACCTGACGGCAGAATGGCAAGGCATCGACCTGTCTGTAGCAACGAGTGGAGAATCAAAAAAATGTGTCTATTATGACAACAGCTATGGTGGAATCAGCCCCAGATTCTGTAACATCTATAAAGAATATTTCGACAATCGTACCATTGTTGGAGAAGATGGCAATGTTACTGTTTCCGGCAAATATCCTGCAATCACAGGCCTCGGCACCAACGCCCCGGAAGGACACAAAAAGGTATTGCAAAATACCAGTTTCTTCCGCATAAAGAATATTCAGATAGGCTATACTTTACCCCAAAGTTTTACACAGAAGATGAGAATTAGCAACCTGCGCATTTTCTTTAATGCAGTAAATCCCTTCTTGTTTACCAAATATATAGGATTCGATCCGGAAACCACCAATACCCAACAAGATGGCACTGTGAGATACTATCCGGTAAGTAAATCTGTATCAATGGGACTTTCATTGAAATTTTAATATAAATCATCTCCAAACATAAAAATATAGAGAAATATGAAAAAGATATATTTATTAATAGGAATAGTAGCAAACATATTCTTGTCTTCTTGCGAAGATTTCCTGACAACTTATCCTCAGAATCAATTGACTGCAGGTACATTCTTCAAAACTGATGATGATTTTGCAGCAGCAGCCAATGGCATGTATTCGGTCATGACCGGATATCCCTCAGAGTTTTTTCCGATGATAGATGGAATTACTCCTTTTGCAGGAGAAACGGCAACCAGTCGTTGCGGTGTGTTCAATCCATACAACGGACGCCTCCCGATGGTTTCTTCCAGCCTGGATTTCACCCGTCAGTGTTGGCAAAACATGTACAAAGGAATCGCATGTGCCAACAATATTCTTACTAATACAGAAAAGCCTGCTAACGTTAGCCAGCAGGTGTTCGATAGAACATTGGGAGAAGCTTACTTTATACGTGGATATGCTTATTTCACTTTGGTTACTTTATTTGGAGATGTACCCTTATTCACAGAACCACAGGTTAGTTATGACCAAGTTTTAAAGCCTAGAACTCCAAAGTCAGAAGTCATCACTCAGATTATTGCAGATTTTGAGAAGGCAAAAAAATTGCTGCCCTCTGTTAAAGAGTATCGCGGCACAGCTAACTTGGGACGCGCTTCCAAAGGTGCTGCTCAAGCATTTTTAGGAAAAGTATACGTATATGAAGAAAGATGGGCAGATGCAAAAAAAGAGTTTGCAGCATTGGTTGATGTACAGAATCCCGATTATGACTTAACTCCTCATTATTATGATCAATTCTGGCCAGATGGTGAAAATGGAATAGAATCCATTTATGAAATTCAATATGATCCATCCCGCCCTGCTGCCACAGGACAATATGCAATGAATCGCTTCATGGACTTTATAAATCCACCTGCCGAAGCGAATATGAATTTCACAGGAGGATTTGGTTACCTGGAACCAACAGAATATTACTGTGATTTATTTGAGACTCTTAATGGGTATAAAGTAGCCAGCACATATATTGACCGTACAGATGCTACTCCCGGTCCTATATTCAATTACAACTATGAGTCAAAGGATCCGCAATTTAATGCCACTGCACCTTACGAAATCAGAGATCCTCGTTTAAAATACACAGTTTGGTATGAAGATTCACCTACCGTTGATGAGTTTATACAGAAGACGGGGCAGAACAACGCAAACTTCAAGAGCAGATATTCTAAAACCAGTAATCATTGTGTAGTAAAGTACATTGTTGGGAAACTTGGAGGAAAGGGTGGCTATAGCCCAATGAATATGATTGTGATGCGCTATGCAGATGTTCTTTTACTATATGCAGAAACCTGTATACATGAAAATGATTTGTCCAAAGCTGTTTCATTAATCAACAGAGTAAGGAATAGGGTTAAAATGCCGTCTGTTGAACAAATCGGTACTGTTCAAGGCGTAGATATTGCAGGTAATAAAGAAAATCTAATGAAATATCTACAACAGGAACGCTTTCGTGAATTAGGTTTCGAGTGGGGACATATGATGTTTGATATGGCACGTTGGGACATTCTGGTTAGTGAACTGAAAGAATACTGGACACCTGGGCGTGATGGTTGGCCGGCATTTTCCAACATCGCACTTCAATTTACGAAAGATTGTTACTTATTCCCGATTCCGGAGCAAGAAATGACTTCTAATCCGCTATTAAAACAGAATCCGGGATATTAAATCCTTTTGATGCTTTTATGAGAATACATGAGAGGAATATTTTGCAGTATTATATTCAATTTATTCCTCTCTCTTTCATCTCATAAGAAGATAGATATATTCATTATAAACACTAACTTCATATATACAATGAAAAAGCTGCCTACCATAATACTCTGCTTTTATCTGTGTTTTTTTACCAATACGGTATGGGCACAATCACTGAATGAAGATGCATTTACTTTGCTGGACTTAAGCTACCCGGGATTGGAAAAGGTAAACCAACTATATAATGAAGGAAACAAGGAAGATGCTGCAAAAGCTCTTCTAAAATATTACCAGAATCGCAAAAAAATAATTAATCCCACCATTAACCTTGATAGCATTACCATCAGCAAACAAGAGCAAGAATGGGCAGACGAAGCATTGAAGCATACATTTTATGTACATGATGGTTACCGACCCTTCAATTATGGGAAAGACATCAATTGGCAATACTGGCCGGTGAAAGATAATGAACTGCGCTGGCAATTGCACCGCCATAAGTGGTTTATTCCCATGGGAAAAGCATATTATTTAAGTAAAGACGAAAAATATGCCAAAGAATGGGTTTATCAATATAGAGATTGGGTTCGAAAGAATCCCTTACTCGAAATTGATGCACAAGAGTATGAGATACTAAACCATAGTAAGATCAAAGGTGTGGCAGAGAATGTGCGATTTGCCTGGCGTCCATTAGAGACAAGCCACCGTCTGGCAGACCAGATCAATCAATTTACACTCTTTCTTTCATCACCTTCATTTACAGCAGACTTTCTAACAGAGTTTCTCGTGAACTACCGGCGTCACGCCTTTCATGTGCTTCACAACTATTCAGCAGAAGGAAACCATCTATTATTCGAAGCGCAACGCATGATTTATGCAGGTGTCTTCTTCCCCGAATTTAAAGAAGCTGTTTCATGGAGAGAAAGTGGTATCAAGATTCTGAATAGGGAAATAGAAAAACAAGTATATGAGGATGGAAGTCAGTATGAGCTAGACTTGGGCTACCATGCCGCTTGTATTGATATATTTCAAAAAGCATTATTCATGGCAGAGTCCAATGGATTTCACAATGAATTTCCACAATCATATATCAAGACTGTAGAGAGAATGATTGTATTTTTTCTGAATCTTAATTTCCCTGATTATACGTACCCATGCTTCAGCGATGCCAGCCGGAATAACACATGGGGCAGATTCTGGAATTGGGCTAAATTATTTCCTGACAATGAACAAATACGCTATTTTGCTACACTGGGAAAAGAAGGCAAAGCACCGGATAATTTATCGAAAGGCTTCCTAACGTCCGGTTTCTTTACATTTCGTAATGGGTGGAATAAAGATGCCACAATAATGATAATAAAAGCTGGTCCAAAGGGAGAATGGCATTGTCAACCCGATAATGGCACTTTCGAACTGTGGTTTAACGGCAAGAACCTGTTTCCGGATTCAGGCTCATACGTATATGGCGGTGACAAAGAAGTAGCGAAACTCCGCAATTGGTTTCGACAGACAGCCGTACATAACACACTGACGTTAAACAACAAGGATTTAGAGACTACCCAGTCCGTAACCAAGCAGTGGAAAGCAGATGGTGATATACAAGTACTGGTAACAGAGAATCCAAGTTATAAGGAACTTAAGCATCGGCGTTTCATCTTTTGTATAGATGCTTCTTACTTCGTTATTGTAGATGAGGCTATAGGTACAGCGCAAGGAACCATAAATCTGCACTATCAACTCTGTGACGGAAAAATAAACGTTGATTCTCAAAATAAAAAATTAGCCACCGCCTACGAGGGTAATAGCAATGTAGTGTTGCAGTGTTTCGCAAATAAAGAAATAAAGATGGAAGAGGAAGAAGGTTGGTACTCCACATCCTATCGCCATCGTACTAAGCGCCCTGCCTTTGCCTTTAATGTTGAAAAAACAAGTGAAGAAACAGTGAGTTATATAACTGTAATATATCCAGTCAAAGATATAAATAAGAAAGTTGATATTTCAGCTAAGCTTCAAGAAAAAACAAGAAACTGTGTAGAACTTGAAGTGAAAATAAATGGTAAAAAGAAAACACTGAAATGTCAGCTACAAGAGTGAAGGGTAAAACGGTAAAGCAATACTAAAATGGGAAGGAAAATCATCATTTATTTGTTTCTGCTATGCTTTGTCAGAACAAATTACGCATACTCACAGGCGCAATATTTTGTGTCTCCCAATGGAAAAGATACAGGAAAAGGAGACATCGATTCTCCCTTTCTAAGTATAGAAAAAGCGAAGCAAGAGTCACGCAAGCAAAATGGGACTACAACCATTTACCTGCGTGAAGGTGTATACCGGTTAGAACAACCACTCGTTTTAACTTCCGAAGATGGAAATGAAGAAAAGCAACTTATAATTTGTGCATATCCTGAAGAAAAAGTAATTATTACAAGCGGAGTAACTCTTCATCCCAACTGGGAATATTATAAGAAAAATATTATGAAATCCTCTGTTAAGGAATCGGTGATAATGGATCAGCTATTTGTCAATGGCAGCTATCGCCCAATGGCGCGATACCCTAATTTTGACTCTACTGCAATCAGGTTTAACGGCACCTCAGCTCAAGCAACCTCCACTGAAAGAATAAAAAAGTGGAAGACCCCCAAGGGGGGATATCTGCATGTCATGCATACATCAGACTGGGGAGATATTCATTATCAAATTGTTGGAAAGAACAAGAATAATACACTGCAACTGGAAGGAGGCTGGCAGAACAACCGTCCCTCTGCCGGACATGTACAGAATCGGATGGTAGAAAATATATTTGAAGAACTGGATGTGCCGGGAGAATGGTATTATGACAAAGAAAATAGAATACTCTATTATTATCCCATGCCTGATGAGAATATGGAAGAGATTACTTTAGAAACACCCCAACTGAAGCATCTGGTTGAATTGAGAGGCAGTAAGGAAAGACCGGTACAGAATATTACTATAAGGGATATTGAGTTTACCCAAACCACTCGAACTTTTATGGAGCCTTACGAGCCCTTGTTGCGCTCGGACTGGGCTATATATCGGGGAGGCAGTATTCTATTAGAGGGCAGTGAAAACTGCAGAATACAAGATTGTAATTTTTATAATTTGGGAGGTAACGCAATATTCTTCTCTGATTATAACTACCAATCTTGTGTCACTGGTTGTCATTTGTCTCAAATAGGCGCCAGCGGAATCTGTTTCGTAGGTGATCCTGAAGCCGTGCGTTCTCCTTCATTCAGATATGAAGAATCCGTGACTATACCACAGATTGATCGTATCACTGGTTCTAAAACAGAGAATTATCCAACAGAATGTTTAGTCTATGACAATTTGATTCATCATATAGGGCTTTACGAAAAACAAGTTGCCGGAGTTCAGTTGTCAATGTGCAGTTCCATCACTATAAGTCACAACAGTATCTACCACACCCCACGTGCAGGTATCAATATTAGCGAAGGTACTTGGGGAGGGCATATTATCGAGTATAATGATGTTTTCAACACTGTAAGAGAAACTGGTGATCACGGTTCGCTCAACTCCTGGGGAAGAGACCGCTTTTGGAGAAGCAATCGTTCCCAAATGGACAGCTTGGTTGCAGCAGAGCCTGACATCATCCTCCTTGACGCTAAAAAAGAAAATATAATACGATACAACCGATTCAGATGTGACCGTGGTTGGGATATTGACCTGGATGATGGTTCCAGTAATTATCATATCTATAATAATCTTTGCTTAAGTGGAGGGATAAAGTTAAGAGAAGGCTTTTATCGAGTTGTGGAAAACAATATAATAGTGAATAATACATTCCATCCACATGTATGGTTTAAAAACAGCGGTGATGTATTTGTCAGAAATCTGATAATGCGTCCTTATCGTCCTATCAGAGTTTCTGATTGGGGAGCAGAGACAGATTACAATTTATTTACTGACAGCCTGTCCTATCAGGAGGCAATTAAAAATCATATAGACAAGCATTCTGTTGTTTATCCCGTGACATTCAAAAATGCCCTCATTGGTGACTTCAGTATTGTGGAGATTTCAAAGATAACTCCTTTATGTGGTTTCAAGAACTTTGAGATGGATAAGTTCGGAGTGGTTTCTCCTAATTTAAAACAACTGGCTAAACACCCCCAAATGCCCCTCCCGACTATTTATGCGCATAAAGCTAAAAACATAGTCACTAAAAGCTGGTCAGGATTGTCTTTGAAAGAACTGGATTCGGAAGAAGAACGTTCCGCTACCGGAATGGATTCTAAGCGAGGTGTATATGTCATTGCTGTTGATGCATTGGAAAGTCCATTACGTGACTTTATACAACCTAATGACGTAATTCTTTCATTGGCAGGAAACGATATTCACACATTGGCGGATATGATAAAATACACTAAACAGGCTGATTTTACCAAAGTAGTGGAAATTATCATTTTCCGAGATCAAAAGGAGAAACAGATATTAATCCCTGCAAACGTAGTCTATCAATCAGAAGATTAAGTAGTATAGTAATAATCATAATTCAATTTTTAGTATGAAAATAAACAGATTAATTATAGCCGCTCTATTATTGGGGCTCGTCAGTTGTCAAAAGAAAACAGATATGAATCAGGAATCATGGGCAAAAGAAGCTTTAGATGTTGCTTCCTATCAATTGGAATTGACGGCAAATGAGCTTGCTGACTCTGCAAAACTTCCCAGATCTGTATGGGCGGGATATGACACCGACTTTCTTACCAGCCAATTGGAACGAAGTCCCGATTCATTCCAAAAAGCTCTTTTACCTAATCCATCTGTTGAAATAACTGGTAAAAGGCATCTGACCGATATCTACGATTGGACCAGCGGTTTTTTCCCCGGGAGCCTATGGTATGCCTATGAGATGACAGAAAATGAGAAATTAAAAGAAGAAGCTATCAAATATACGAATTTACTGAATCCGATAAAAAGTTTCAAAGATACGCATGATTTAGGTTTCATGATCAATTGCAGTTTCGGCAATGCTCTCCGTCTGGCTCCTAATGACAGCATCAGAAGCATAATCGTGGAAACAGCAGATAATCTCCGCGCACGTTTCAATCCAGAAATTGGCTGTATCCGCTCGTGGGACTTCGGACACTGGAATTTTCCGGTTATCATTGATAACATGATGAACTTAGATTTATTGTTTAATGCAACCCGGCTGACTGGTGACAGTATTTATTACAAAACAGCTGTTAAACATGCCCAGACCACTATGAAACATCATTTCCGTCCGGATTATACCTCTTATCATGTCATCAGTTACAACAGTGATGGCACAGTGGAAAGTAAAGGTACTTATCAAGGTAAAAACGATGGTTCTGCCTGGTCGCGCGGACAAGCTTGGGCAGTATATGGCTACACTTCATGTTATCGCGAAACAAAAGATACTGCTTTCCTTCAAGAAGCTACAAACATAGCGGATATGATTATGAAAAGAGTAACTACCGACGACTGCATTCCATATTGGGACTATGACGCACCGGTAGGTAAAAGCACTCCGAGAGATGCTTCGGCAGCAGCCATCACAGCCTCAGCATTACTTGAACTCAGCACCTTGGCTCCGGAAGGAAAGAAATACTTCGACTATGCCGAAACCATTCTGAAGAATCTTTCCAGTGATAAATATTTGGCAGTGAAAGACAGCAACCAAGGATTTGTACTGATGCACTCCACCGGTTCACTTCCTCATGGCTCGGAAATTGATGTGCCGCTGAACTATGCAGACTACTATTATCTGGAAGCTTTACAGAGATATAGGAATCTAACGAAGTAATCAGATTGTTTGACAGGGTAAATCCGTTACTGATGTATGATATGGAAGTAACGGATTTTTTATTTATAAAAGATAATCCTGATATATCAGTCAAACATACTTTATAAAAACAAGTCATAATATCACAGAAAATGCGCTATGCCAAAGTTTTTGTCCGCACCACGGAAGCACTGGCTATCAGTGCGTCAGGAACATTCCGCTACGGGCTGATAGGCAGTTGGGGAATCAGACGATATTATCAGAAACGGAAAGGAGAAACTTTACTCTCGCCTGCCGAACAACAAAAAGTGATGGCACTGGCCAGGAAATTGGGCTTGCAACAAAAAGAACATTTCGATAGCTATGTAGAAGAATATAACTTGCAACAAGGTTTCTGCTATCTATCATACAACGGACGGCCAGCTATATCTCACAAACAAACAGCCGTTCCCCGGCAGGTGAATGAATTTCACCTTACGAGGACACGGCTGTTTCATTTCATGGTAACAACCCTCACCCCACACGGTAACTTCATTTACACGCCGAGGTAAAGGTCGTTACATACCGAGGTAAAGAGCGTTACAATAAGCGGTAAAAGTCGTTACATCCTGCGGTAAATGCTTTTACATTACCAAAAAAACATTTGGTAAATACAACACATTGATAATCAATATAAAGACTAAAAACAAACAATTTATAATTCTCATCAACCAAACGTGAAATCACACTCCGGTCAAGGCTTTTATTCTTTAAAGAACAGTTTCTTCCGCAACACATTCGTACCATCACTGACCACCACAATATAGAACCCGCCTTGCATACCGGATAATTGCAAGGAATTAGTATTCACTTGCTGTGATAATACGCGTCGTCCCGACAAATCAATGATTTCAACCTGATTGTCTACATCGCTTTTCAATCCACTCCAAGCCAACTGACCGTCATAATAATAAATCTCTCCAGCTGGTTCGGCAACCTCCGGTGATATACTTGTAGGGGTATCATTCACTAGTGCCGCATAGAGTTCGTGGATAGACCAATATCCGCCCTTCGTTCCGGTCTGGGTAATTTTGAAGTGTGTTGCCGTCTCTTCCGGGAAACCGATAATCAGTACGGAAGTGCCGTTTTTCCCTTCGGCTACAAGTTTCCAGTCAGCGTTAGCGCCATTCTTCACATACAGTTCATAACCGGCAGGACCGTCACCGGGACTTTTTGAAGAATCCAGGATTATTCTGTTCAGCTTATTGGCAGCATTCATATTCACAGTAACCATCTGACCGTTTTTTTGTGACTGTCCTGTGTCCCATCTGGTGGATACATTATTGTCAATGGCATTACGGGCATTCCCATTGTTCACATTGGCAGTGATGCTCCACTTAGTGCGGCTCAACAAGGCATCGGTAGCCTCAAAAACAGGTGTAAGCGTGAGATTGCAATCCCATTCACCCATCAGCTTAATTCTCCACGATTCTATATCGAGGACACTGGCACCAACGAATGCCTGCTTCTCATGACTTGAGTTAGCAATACTAGCGTCAGACTTCATATTTACTACCGCATTGTGCATCTTGGCCTTTCCGGTTGATTTAGGCAAATAGAAATGATAAACGTTACCGGTAGTCGAAAAATTGGCCAGATTCAATACCAAGTTCCCATTATTAATAACAGTCGAATGTTTAGGTCCTCCCCAAAGATCTATGCCATAAAACTCAGCATTTCCTGTAAATGTTTCACCCAAAGTAATGTAACGGGTATCAGGGAAAGCGGTGCTCTTTGCCTCAAGAGCAACCAACTGCGTATTCACCAGCGGAAAACCTGCACTGCCCAACGCATTGAACATGGCAGCATTCATCGAACCATCTATACCCAGTCCAAGTACCTTGCCGGAAGCAGCCCTGCCTGCATCGGACTTATCAAACACAATACCCTCGTACCCTCCGTAATGGAAATCATTGTAAAGAATCTCATCAGTACAGTCTTCCACCGTAATAAAACGAAGTTCCTTCATATTCTGATCGTATGCCTTGCCATTATCAGCATCGGCATTATTAGACCAAGATCCAAACTTTGTTTCAGCACCACAAGCATAGACAATGGTATTGAACTGCATGTTATTAACCATACCGCCTTGCGAACCTCCGCCTATACGAATCACATTCTTGAAGGCATGCCCTGCCAGATAGTCCACATAGTGGTTATCGCACTTATTACTGAACAAATCCAGTCCGTTCCAAGCTGCACGTATGCCGACGTTGACAATATAGATATCTTTCCCTTTCCCCTGAATGGTGTACGGATACTGTGCCATCGCAGGCAACATTGAAGAGAGTTGTTCAGGATAATTAATGGATATTCCACGAACACCACTACCGGCTTCAAGTTTCAAGAATGATTCTCCAGAAGGCTGTCCTTTACCGGCATATACCTCAAAAATGGTTCCGTGCCCGCGGGGAATACTTCCAAAATCAGCTGCACCACGCAGTTCTACTCCGGTAGGCACAGTAAGAGTCCCGAGCATCTTATACCGCCCGCCGGGAAGATAGACAATACCCCCCCCATCAGCTTTGGCTTTATCTAGGGCACTTTGTATAGCTGCAGTAGCATCCTTCGCACTATTAAGGCCATTACGAATCGCATTTTGGATACTCTGCGTATTCGTAGAAGCATTGAAAGGCACAACGAAAGGTTCAATGCCGAAATCAAGGACATTATAAAGCGCCACACGGGCAGGTTTTGTTTCAGGTACACGCAAGTCAGGAAATTCCGGCAGTTTGTTCCTCTCCATCAGAGCAGTGTGATCTATATGACATTCAAACAGCGAATTGTTTTGAATATCTACTCTCTTTGCGAAACGGTTACCCTTAAGAATGCAGCGTGCATCCGAACCTATGAAAACTTGCGGAGTACTATTATTGAAGTCGCAATCCGAAGCGACAAAATCACCTGACATAGTATTCACCGCTCCCCCTTTTACAGTACATTGCTCCATCATCAAGCGAGAAGAAGAACCGGATTCCATAAGTACAGCATTCTCACGAGCGGATATTTCACATCCGTAAAGCTGAATAGGGCCGTCGGCAGAAGATACAACGATACCATTTTCACAATCCTCCATCTCCACGCGAGTAAACATAATGCCGGAGGAAGAACTACCATCAACATAAATACCGGTCTGGCAGCCTTTCAGGTGAAAACCGTAATTATGACCGTTCGGATTGCCGTCACCGGACACGCTATTTCCGGTCTTAAAACCACAATTATACCCTTCGATATCGACGAAACAGGTGTAAGACCAGTCATTACGACGCATTGTTATACCTACCCCATTTTGGTAGATCCAATCAGTGAAAGCGGAACCTGCTTTCGGTGCTCCTTCAAGCTCTGAACCTGCCCAATAATCAGGAGAAAAGTATATCTGCTCAAAACGACCGACGTCAGCGATGTTATCAATCTCAATACCACGGTTCAGTGGGGTTCCATACACATCATAGATATTCGGGCAACCACCACCGTTCTTTCTGGAAAGGATAATGCCGTTGTAAGAATTTACCAATGTTACATGACGTACATTGCAATATTCATTTCCCCAAACGCCATCACGTCCATACAGTACTGTAGGCGGATAAGGTTTGATATTCTCAGGATCTTGGTGCGGATACCATATAGACAAGTAAGTCAACGCGGTAGAAGGCTCCATGGTAATAAATGAATTCGATTCGGTTTCATTGCCTCCCTGACTGTCTACCATCAGAATAGTTCCTTCAATAGGTTGTCCTTTCACCGGACGTTTCCATTCGCCACGCATAGTAACTCCGGAAGGGATGTATAACTTCCCGGAGATACGGTAACGTCCTGCAGGAACAAAAAGAGTACCTCCCCGACGGTTTTCTCCCAACTTATCCAATGCAGTTTGAAAAGCATTTCGCGAATCCTGCACTCCCGTAGGATCAGCATTAAAATCAGTGGTCACAGTATAAGTAGCCACCCCCACATCATCTGCCGGATATTCATCCGACACAATCAGTTTCCAGTTACCAGGCTTGTCATTTGATTGTGCCTGCACACTTACAGCTAATAAAGCTGAGATAAAAAGAAGTAATAATTTTTTCATGCAATATCAATTATTAGATTACGGATATCAAAGAAATGATGCCGCAAATATCCACCGGATTGGTTAAAGAAAAGATTAATATGACATTAAAAACCAACTAATTTTATCTCTATATACTTAAAATACGAGAGGCAGGATATTAATATAATACCCTGCCTCTCTAAAATTATATGAATGAAAGATTTATTCTTCGTCCATCAAGATTTCCAGAATCTGACAAGCAGCTTTGGCAACCGGAGTACCGGGGCCAAAAATAGCAGCTACACCGGCTTTATACAAGAAATCATAGTCCTGTGCAGGAATTACACCACCTGCAATTACGATGATATCCTCACGACCCAGCTTCTTCAGTTCTTCAATGATCTGCGGAACCAGTGTCTTGTGTCCGGCAGCCAATGAAGATACGCCCACTACGTGAACGTCGTTTTCAACTGCTTCGCGGGCAGCTTCGGCAGGCGTCTGGAATAACGGTCCCATATCCACGTCGAAACCACAGTCAGCATATCCGGTCGCAACAACTTTGGCGCCACGGTCGTGACCGTCCTGACCCATTTTGGCAACCATAATACGGGGTTGACGGCCCTCTTTCTTCGCAAACTTCTCGGCCAATTCGCAAGCACGCTTGAAGTCGCTGTCATTCTTACTTTCTGATGAATACACGCCTGATATAGTTCTGATTATTGCCTTATAACGTCCTACAATCTTTTCGCAAGCATAAGAGATTTCTCCCAACGTAGCGCGAACACGGGCAGCTTCTACTGCCAGCTCCAGCAAATTGCCTTCCTTGGTTTCCACGCATTTGGTAATAGCTTCCAATGCTTTCTGCACTTCAGCTTCATTTCTTCCTTCTTTCAAGCGTTTCAGGTTCTCAATCTGTTCCAGACGAACAGCCGTATTGTCGATTTCGAGGATATCAATCGGAGCTTCTTTCTCCAGACGATATTTATTCACACCAACGATAGTCTGAGAACCGGAGTCGATACGAGCCTGTGTACGCGCAGCAGCTTCTTCGATACGCATCTTAGGAATACCGGTTTCGATAGCCTTTGCCATACCACCCAGTTTTTCTACTTCCTGAATAAGCTCCCAAGCCTTGTGAGCCAGTTCGTTTGTCAGAGACTCTACATAATAAGAACCTCCCCATGGGTCAACGTTCTTACAGATATAAGTTTCTTCCTGGATATAAATCTGAGTATTACGTGCAATACGGGCAGAGAAGTCTGTCGGCAATGCGATAGCCTCATCAAGAGCATTGGTATGCAGAGATTGGGTATGTCCCAAAGCTGCAGCCATAGCCTCGATACAAGTACGGCCTACATTATTGAACGGATCTTGTTCAGTCAACGACCAACCAGAAGTCTGGGAGTGCGTACGCAAAGCCAGTGATTTCGGATTCTTCGGATTGAACTGTTTCACGATCTTTGCCCAAAGCATACGAGCCGCACGCATCTTGGCAATTTCCATAAAGTGATTGGTACCGATAGCCCAGAAGAAAGACAAACGCGGAGCAAAAGCATCGATATCTATGCCTGCGGCAACACCGGCACGAAGGTATTCAAGACCGTCGGCCAACGTATAAGCCAACTCAATGTCTGCCGTAGCTCCCGCTTCCTGCATGTGGTAACCGGAGATAGAGATAGAGTTGAACTTCGGCATCTTCTGAGAAGTATATTCGAAAATATCGGATATGATCTTCATGGAGAATGCAGGCGGATAAATATAAGTATTACGCACCATGAATTCTTTCAGGATGTCATTCTGGATAGTACCTGCCATTTCTTCCAATTTAGCACCTTGTTCCAGACCGGCATTGATATAGAATGCCAGAATTGGAAGAACAGCACCATTCATAGTCATGGACACAGACATCTTGTTCAAAGGAATACCATCGAAAAGAACCTTCATATTCTCCAGTGAGCAGATAGATACACCGGCCTTGCCCACATCACCTACCACACGTTCATGGTCAGGGTCGTAGCCGCGATGTGTAGCCAAGTCGAAGGCTACAGACAAACCTTTCTGTCCGGAAGCCAGATTACGACGGTAGAATGCATTTGATTCTTCAGCTGTAGAGAATCCGGCATACTGACGGATTGTCCAAGGGCGTAGTGTGTACATCACTGAGTACGGACCGCGCAGATAAGGAGGCAGACCGGCAGCATAGCCCAAATGTTCCATGCCTTCCAGGTCTTCTTTTGTATAAACAGGCTTCACTTCAATGTGTTCCGGCGTTTTCCAATCAGCATGGATGCCGTTAGCCTTTTGCCACTCAGCACCGTTAGCGGGCTTGAATGCGGCATATATATCTAAGTTTTTAAAATCTTTTCTCATCTTCTTTTTTAGTTGACGAGGATTTAGGTGACAAGTTGACAAGGCTTCCCTTTGTCCCTTTGTTCCCTTGTCCCCTTGTTAACTCAATAATTTAGCGTTGTATTCCTTTAATGTTTCCAGTACGTTGACACGAACATGGATGAAGTTCTCGATACCGGCAGCTTTCAGCTCGTCCATATTAGCAGGAGCACCGGCTACGATAAACATAGCACGACCATTCAGAGCCTTGAAAGCCGGAACAGCGTATTCTGCATATTCATCATCACTGGAACAAAGTACCACGATATCAGCCTTAGCAGCCATCGCAGCTTCCACACCAGCTTCTACAGTCGGGAAGCCCAGGTTATCAACAACCTCATATCCGGCACAAGCCAGGAAGTTACAAGAGTACTGAGCACGTGCCTGACGCATAGCCAGATTACCGATAGTCAGCATAAAGGCTTTCGGACGCTTGCCTGAAGCTTCTGTTTCGAGGCGTAATGCTTCGAATTCACTGGCAGCACGGTCAAAGTTGAGTGTAGCCACATCTTTTTCACAAGTATCATGACCACCACAGCAGCAAGTAGCTTCCAATGGTTTCTTCTCGCCTGCCTTCTCATTAAAGTTCGGGAACTGATTCGTACCCAGCAACACTTCGCGACGTTGAGCAACAGCTTTATGACGAGCCTTGTTACTTTCGTTCACAGCTGCCTGCACCGTACCTGCTTTTACAGCAGCATAGAAACCACCTTCCTCTTCAACAGCCAGGAAAAGTTCCCAAGCTTGTTTTGCAATGGATACAGTCAGGTTTTCAATATAGTAAGAACCGGCAGCAGGGTCAATCACCTTATCGAAGTGAGACTCCTCTTTCAGCAATAATTGCTGGTTGCGGGCCATACGTTCCGAAAATTCATTCGGAGCATCATAAGTCTTATCGAACGGAGTTACTGTCATTGAATCCACACCTGCCAGTGCAGCACTCATAGCCTCTGTCTGCGTACGCAACAGGTTTACATGAGCATCAAATAAAGTAAGATTGAACGTAGAAGTCTCAGCATGTATGCGCATTTTGGCAGCACATTGAGCATCGGCATCATAAGAAGCTACGATGTTTGCCCACAACATACGGGCAGCACGGAACTTAGCAATCTCAAGGAAGTAATTAGAGCTGATACCAAAGTTGAATTTAATCTTCTTGGCAACAAGAGCAGCAGGAACTCCCGCTTCTGTCAGCTGATTCATATATTCATTACCCCAAGCAAGAGCATAACCCAATTCCTGGGAAATGTATGCTCCGGCATTGTTCAGCGTCAAAGCTGTCACATTCAGTACACGGTAGTTCGGCAGAGCAGTAGTTGCTTCAATCAGAGCTTTGGCTGTTTGCACCATATCACCCTTTTCTTTGCCTTTTGCCAGCATCTTGTCGAAGAAATCATAACCGATGGAACCCTGCAACTTCGCCAGGTCATAACCTTTCTTCTGGAAGTAAGCCACCAAAAGTTCTGCAAGTCCTACCACATGTCCCTGACAAGTATAGAAATTCAGCTCTACACACTCAGCGCAGATTCCTTCGAGCAAAGTCTCGATGTATTCGGCATTGAGTTCTTTTGCCTTTACACGGAAAGCCAGTGAATCGATACCTTTATTCAGGATATCCAGCGCTTTTGCATTGGCTTCCTTGGGGCATTCCACTTTAATTTCCTGGCGAACAAGCCACTCGTTGTTGTCTTTCTTGGTACCTCTGAGATAGGGGAATTCACCGGGAAGTGCATCCATCGTTTTCAGTTCCTCAAGGTCTTCCATGCGATAGAAAGGTTTTACCTTGAATCCTTCGTTTGTTTTCCAAACGAGCTTCTTCTCAAAATCAGCACCTTTCAGGTCAGCTACTACTTTCTCCATCCACTGTTCGGTTGTGGTGGGAGCAAAGTCCGAGAAGAGTTTTTCTTTAATGTCTGCCATAGTTTATTTTATAATTAAAAAGATAATTAGTAATCTCTTCATTTACCTATTTGTATAAAATAGGACTTGCAAATATACTCAATAACTTAATAACACAAGGTTTTTTAAGTAAAATTCGCATGGAGAAATGACATTCTGCAAGTATGATTTTCGTATGTGTATGGATGATTGCAAAGTACACCTTACATTTTAGAGTATAAACTAATATTCCTGCATACTACCTAATTATCTTCTAACACCTCTACCTATACCCCAAAAGAAAAACTCCAGCAAACCCTTTGCCACATCCCTTTTAATGCCTACCTTTGCGCGAAAATTCAATAAGTAAATAAAAAAGTTAGACAAAAGTAACTATGGATTGGTTAGAGAGTTTGTTATGGGACCCTGCCTCCGTCGCCCATATCGTATGCTTGTATGCATTCGTAATATCTGTCGGCGTGCTTTTGGGTAAGATTAAATTTTTCGGGATATCATTGGGTGTCACATTTGTACTCTTCACTGGTATTCTGATGGGACATTTCGGTTTTACGGGTGAGACACACATTTTGCACTTCATCCGCGAATTCGGGTTAATTTTATTTGTATTCTGTATCGGTCTACAAGTAGGGCCGTCGTTCTTCTCCTCTTTTAAGAAAGGTGGAATGACACTGAACATGCTTGCAGTAGGTATTGTGGTACTGAATATTGCAGTAGCTCTGGGTATTTATTTCATCGACGGGGGAATCGATCTTCCCATGATGGTAGGTATTCTCTACGGTGCTGTTACCAATACTCCGGGTTTGGGTGCCGCACAGGAAGCCTTGAATCAGTTGAACTACACGGGCGATCCTATCGCACTGGGATATGCCTGCGCTTACCCGCTTGGTGTTGTCGGTATCATTGGTTCCATCATTGCCATCCGCTACATCTGCCGGGTGAACCTGAAAAAAGAAGAAGATGAACTGGCCGTTCAGACTTCTGATATGAAGCACATGCCCCACATGTTGCACCTGGAAGTCCGCAACGAATCTATTGACGGAAAAAAACTCATCCAGATCAAAGAGTTTATGGGACGTCCTTTTGTATGCTCACGTATCCGTCACGAGGGACATGTCAGCATCCCCAACCAAGATACGGAATTTCATATCGGCGACCAGGTATTTATTGTATGTTCCGAAGAAGATGCTGAAGCAGTAACCGCTTTCATCGGTAAAGAAATTCAGGTGGACTGGGAAAAACAAGACATGCCGATGGTTTCACGCCGTATATTGGTGACAAAATCCGAAATCAATGGTAAAAAATTAGGTAGCCTCCATTTCCGTAGTATGTACGGAGTAAACGTAACCCGTATCAACCGTTCCGGTATGGACTTGTTTGCTGATCCGAACCTGATACTACAGGTAGGTGACCGTGTAATGGTCGTTGGCCAGCAAGATGCCGTAGAGCGTGTTGCTGGAGTACTGGGTAATCAACTGAAACGTCTGGATACGCCTAATATTGTGACTATCTTCGTGGGTATCTTCCTGGGTATCCTGTTGGGTAGTCTTCCTATCGCTTTCCCGGGTATACCGACTCCGGTCAAACTCGGTCTGGCAGGTGGTCCGCTGGTAGTGGCTATTCTTATCGGCCGCTTCGGCCATAAGCTGAAACTGGTGACTTATACAACCATGAGTGCCAACCTGATGCTGCGTGAAATCGGTATCGTACTCTTCCTTGCCAGCGTAGGCATCGAAGCCGGTGCTCACTTCGTAGAAACAGTGGTAGAAGGTTCCGGTTTGCTTTATGTAGGCTATGGTTTCCTGATCACTGTTATTCCTTTGCTGATTATCGGTATGATTGCCCGCTTCTACTGCAAAGTGAATTACTTTACCCTGATGGGATTGATTGCCGGTAGCAACACAGACCCTCCTGCATTAGCTTATGCTAACCAGGCATCCGGCAATGATGCTCCGGCAGTAGGTTACTCTACTGTTTATCCGTTGACAATGTTCCTGCGTATTCTGGCAGGCCAGATGATATTGCTGACAATGATGTAATGTCAGATGATATAAAAGAAAAGAGGGACTACGCAGTTGTAATCTCTCTTTTTTTTGTTCTGTTTTTCCCCTTCATATTACCAAAACCGTATCTTCTCCGTACTTGCTCCGTGTCTATACACTTGGACTTGGTATGGAGTTGGTATGGACCAGATACGGAGAGGGTATGGCCCGGGTTATAAATTGTTCCGTTTCACTTTATTTTAAGTTTCACAAAATCTTCTATAAAATCGATAGTCTTTTCAATCCCCAGCACAGAAGAGTCAATGCACAGATGATAGGTTGCCGCAGCTCCCCACGTCTTGTAGCTATAATAGTTATAATATTCCGAACGTTTTTTATCAGCCTTATTCATCATATTTTCTGCTTCTTCTTCTGTAACATGATGTGAAGCGCACAGACGGGCAACGCGTGCTTCATGCGAAGCGGAAATAAAGATATTGGCACAACGGGGATGATCACGCAGGATATAATCGGCACAACGGCCTACAAAAAGACAGGATTTCTCTGCGGCTAACTGGCGGATTACATCGCTCTGCACCTTGAAAAGTGCATCGTTACTGAGGCAATTCTGAGTTGGTAAAGCACCATCTCCCACAAAAGGGAAACGCATACCAAAGAGTCCGCCGATAATCCCTTGCGAGGCGCGTTCATCGGCCTTCTCAAAAAACTCACGACACAGACCGCTTTCCTTGGAAGCCAGAGTTATTAACTCCTTGTCATAGAAATCGATACCCAGACGGGCTGCCAACTTCTCCCCTATCTCCTTTCCGCCACTTCCCAATTGGCGACCGATGT
>ENA-UONV01001406-UONV01001406.1-human-gut-metagenome-genome-assembly--contig:-CS4-NODE-1406-length-21170-cov-5.059342_pt1 | contig 21170 bp, 15 predicted proteins | sample MGYA00242461_ERZ724008 | MGnify/ENA metagenome assembly ERZ724008 | reverse complement strand
AATCAAATCAATTTTTCTCATAACCTACTTACTTCACCGTCATCGCATGCGCACTCAGCGCCCCCAACACAGCCGAAGCCACAGCTATCACAACCTTCAACACCGCATCCCAAGAAAATTTCTTTTTCATAACATCTAAGTTTAAGTTAAACCACCAGCCGCCCCCTCTCACCTCGCAGCCTTTAATTTTTAATTTCTAATTTCTAATTTCTAAAGCCTCCGGCTTTATACCCTATCCCAGCGGATCATCTTCAATCCCGCCGTCACCCCCGGAATTTCCTCCGTCTCCTTCGGAAGAACCTCCTTCATCCTCCTTCTTATCCAGTGCAAAGGATACATTGGCAGGACTTCGGGTAATCGCCGTGGTTCCGTTCACCAGCTTCAATCCTTTGTCCGGCAAGAAACGAATATGCACCCGTTTGATATTCCTCACCTTGCAATCCTCCATCTTCTCCACTCCCGAACAACGAAACGTCATATGAAATATACCGAACTGGTCCAGTTTCACTTTGTTCCCATTGACAAGCGTTCCCTGAATTTCCTCTACCAAAGCCTCGATCACGTGTTTCACGTCACCTTTGGTCATAGCACAATTCTTCTCAATATTGGCGGCAAGGGTGTCGATGTCCACCGTGCCGGACGAGCGGGGTTTCTGTCGAAGATAAAACAACATCGGAGAGTCTTTGTCACTCACGATTTTTCTACGCTGAAAGCGTTCTACAAGTACATCCATAAAAGTTAAAGTTTAGGTTAAAAACATTCTGTAATGCCTATTATTAAGCACTTCACAAAGATACAACATCCAGCAGGCAAAGTCAAGTATTCCGTCATTTATTTTCCACATAGTTCGTAGCTACTTCGCATTCTTCATCATCCACTCCATCGGCGGCACATATTCCCCTATTTTGGCCATACTGGTGTTGTGTCCGAAGTACACATCTCCCGTCTCTCCGTTGCGGTGCTTCGCCACGATCACCACTCCCAGCCCCTCGCTGGGATACTTGCTCTTGCGTTCCGTCGGTATCCCATAGAAGGCAGGACGGTAGAGCAACATTACCACATCGGCATCCTGTTCTATAGCGCCACTCTCACGCAGGTCGCTCAACGCCGGACGATGGTCGGCCCTCATCTCGCAGTCGCGGTTCAACTGGCAAAGCAGGATCACCGGTACATCCAGTTCCTTCGCCATCAGTTTCGCCTTCCGGCTTGCCTCGGCCACTTCCTGTTCGCGGTTACGGTTCTTCTGTTCCGACTTCATCTCACAGAGTTGCAGGTAGTCAATGATAATGCAGTCGCAGCGTCCTTTCCCCTTCAACAGGCGTGCCGAAGAGCGGATATGACCCATGCCCGTTTTGGGATTGTCGTCCACATGAATGGGAAGCCTTGCCAGCTCCCTGGCGGCATCGAGTGCCTGCTGCTGCTCGTCGGCAGAGAGTTGACCGGTACGCAGATGAGTAGCACTAAGGTCGGCAGCCCAGGCAGACAGGCAACGGTCGCCCAGCCGTTCGCCCATCATCTCGATGCTGTATACCACTACATGCTTGCCCGCACGCCCTGCCGCCAATGCCAGATGCAGGCCGAAGGCGGTCTTTCCGATGGAGGGGCGGGCGGCAATGATGACCAGTTCACCCCGTTGCCAGCCTGCCGTCAGGCGGTCGAGGTCGGCGAGCCCGGTGGGGATTCCCGTTACGCCGTCCCGATTGTTTGCCACACGGGCATCCATTTGTTTTAGGGTATCCAGCATCAATTGATCCATGTCGCGCATGCAGTCGGTAAAGGAAGCTTCTCCTTCAAGGTGATCGAGGAGCCGGTGCAGTTCCGCCAGCGTTTCGTCCAGGTCCACTGTTTCGTCGGCGGCAGCGGCGAGACGACGGTGTAGCCCTACGATCAGCTCACGCCGCACGAACTTCTCCCGTAAAAGGAGCGCATGATATTCCAGATGGGCGGAAGAAGCCACACCTCCGCTCAGCGCCGTAATCCGGAACGGCCCGCCCACGGCATCCAGTTTGCCGCGTGCGGCGAGTTCGTTCTTCACAGTGATAATGTCGATGGGACGTCCCGTATGGTGTAACGCCAACAAGGCGGAGTAAATTTCTCGGTTATTATCTTCATAGAACATCTCAGCACGAAGTTTATCCGCTACGAGGGCCATGGCGGTGCTTTCCGCCAGACAGGCGCCCAGCACCACTTCTTCCAGCCGGGCGTCGTGAGGATTCAGTATATTTTCAGTCATCATTGCTTATATTAGTTAACAAACTCATTTTCAAACACTTTAGATTCCAGATAGCGGACCGCCCTGTAGCAATACTGCACATTGTCCAGACTATAATAATAATCTTCGATGCGCTCCGTAGCCAGCCCCCTTTCCCGAGTAGACAATCGCTTCCAAGCTTTTGAAATCTGCCCCTTGTTCTCTATGGGCAGATGAGTCACTTCGCTGTATCTGGCAATAAACCCCTGCAAGGCTTCGTCTACAAGTCTTTCGCCCGGTTGCTTCTTTCCTCCCGGACTTCCCGTCCAGGCATCGTAGCCCGGCACACGGATATGACAGGGCAAATCTCCCACCACTTTTTCAAGACTTCCCTTAGCAAAACAATGTTCAAAGAAACGCCGTGTATGTGCCCTTGTCCATCCCAGTATATCCGACCACCCCAGAAAGGAAATGACCGATTCTCCCCTGCCGCAAGCCACCTGCACACCTCCGTGAAGCACCATCGTATCCCGGTAGTTAACGTGAGTAAGCACCCGCAGAAACGCTTCTTCTTCACCATCGGCCGCACCCCGTTTCCCATAAATATCCAGCAGCAATGCCCGGGAAACCATGACATAGCCCATCCTTAACGAATTATTTTCCATCAATAAACAGTGTTTTGAATTAACATTTTTTACGAACATTTTCCGGCCACCAATTCGGCCACCTTTTCCTTCTGCCATTCAGCAGGTTACGAGAAAAAGCGGCCACCCATCCGGCCACTAAACGTACATAACATAAGTAAATTAGAAGATAGTGATATACTGAAGTATATCTGCGGAAAAACGGATGATACATCTATCCCGAATGAATGATGCGTATGCCCCAAACGGATGATGCGTTCGGGATGAACGGATGATGCGTTTACACCGAACGGATGATGCATTTGCACTGAACAGACGATACGTTTTTCGTAAACGTATTCAATCATTTTTTCTTTTGGATTCACAATCATATTGTTTATATATTTGCACGTGGCATCAAGAGATTCCATTTCTATCAAATCTCATTTATACTACAAATATACGTCCATTTATGTGCATTACGATGGTAAGTATTTACGCGAAAATAAATACAAACATTTAGAAGTAAAATAGTTACAAATATATTGATGAATAAAAAAATGCGGATAATCCGGTTCTTACACCTCTTCACACACCGGCATATCCATTCCTTTATACACCACCACAATCTTGTGGAGCGTCGTGGTACCTACGGCATTCTTTACAGTTTCAGTGTCCGCATAGCGGTTAGCTTGCTCAACGGCTTCCCGGCGCAGTTCCTCCACACGACTTTCAGGATCTTTGTACTTGGCATACTTCAGCTCCACAATATAACTGTGCTTCATGTCCGAATAAATGTCCAGCAACGGGCAAAGGAAGATATCGGCATAGCCCGCCTGCGTGTCCTGTTCGGAAATGGGACGGTAGAATCGGTTCTGTGCCGTCATGGCAAGGGTAAAGCCATGAACATAAAACTCTCCTTTCTGCTTGTCGCGCTGCGAACTGTAACGTTTCAGACACTCGGCAATGTAACCGAAGTAGGCTTGCCAGTTGCCATCGTAGGCGAGCACACTGGATAGTTCATTTTTCTCGTAACTGCTGAAATTAAGATCGGCTTCATCGTAAGTGCTCAGCAGATAGGTATAGATTTGTTCGCGAACCACCTGGTTGGGAATGGTAAGTTTGGTCTTTCCTTTATACATACCGCTAATCGTGAGCATACCGAAATAGTAGAGCAGGCTCACGAAATTGTCAGAATTGGTGATATTGACAGCAGGGAAGCCTTTCTTCAGTTCTCCGGTAATGTAGCCCTGGTTCACTAAGGTCTGGATAATGGAAGCGTCGTGGGCAAACTCCTTGTCCTTGCGGATAAGCATACGCAGCTTTTCGTAGTCAATGCGGATATTATCCTCCACCATATCCCGGGGCGCTTTACCGTTATTGTCAAGATAGTTCCTGACAAAATAGAGCACCATGTTAGAGTTGTACATCGTGGCTCCGCCATAACATTCCTCTGCAAAGCAGTAGTTGTCATACCATGGCTTCATCATTTCGATCAGTTCGTCCACACTATGACTGAAAGGGCAGGTGGTGGAATAATAGGTCAGCATTCGGCGCACTTCTTCTTCCGTAAAGCCTATCATTTCATTAAACTTGGGCGAGAGCGAGTAGTTGGTGCCGATATTGAAGCCGCTGGTGAGGTCGTCCATCGTCACAGGGCTGACTCCGGTAATGAAACAACGTTCGATACTGGAATAGGTTCCGGCTTTTATCTTATTGAAGAAGGCACGCAGATAACCTTCGCCATGCGTTTCATCAGTATAACACCTCATACTTTCGGCATCCGAGAGGATGGCATTGGTGAAGTGGTCATACTCGTCAATGAAGAGATAGATGCGCTGACCGACACGCGCACAGACCTGATAAAGAAAATCCAATTGTTCCACTGCTCCATTTTTTGTACGTAGCTCTTCCACTGTATCCGATGGCAGGCAGTCGGCATATATTTTGCAAAAATTTTCAAAAGTGGTTTGGCAATGCGCATCCAACCCCTTACGGTAGTTGTGCAGTTCGCCTACAATTCCGGAGAAATTGAGATAGAGCACCAGATAGCTGTTACGGTCGCGTGTGGGATACTTTCCGATGTAAAGGTCACCAAACAAAGCATCGAACTTATCCTTGGTGTGTATGTCATAATAATGTTGCAGCATACTCACCGTCAGGCTCTTGCCGAAACGGCGGGGACGGATAAAGAAGAAAAACTTGTCCGCCTCTTCTATCATGGGGATAAACCGGGTCTTGTCTACATAATAACAGTCATCACGACGGATTACCGCGTAGTTCATCATGCCGTAGGGGATGCGTTTTCTATTCGGTGCAATATATTCTTCCATAATTTATGCTTTTTCTGAGGAATTCATTTTGAATTCAAACAAAGGTACGTTCTTTCTGCTATTTCTCCAATTCCACGTTCGCTGCTTTACTTAATTTGCCTCCATTCAATCGGATTACAAATCCTGATACTTAAGATCGGCGGATAACATATCCGCCGGAACACAGAAACAGACACACCTATCACCCCGCCTTATGCACAAACAGCAAATCCTCAACCATCAGGTTGAAGTCTGCTTCATTGATGCAGCCCTCGTGAAAATAGAAGTAATGGGTGAGCAAACGGCGCACCTGGCGCACGCGGCAGTCGGCGGTATAGCCTTTCCACTCACCTACCCTCTTGCTATCCAACGCCTGACGGATGACGGCTACATACGGAGTAATCAACCTACGCACATCATCACCCGGATGCACCTGAATCTTCTCACCGGGCATAATGATGGTGACTTCCGGATGGTCGGCGCGAACCACGCGCATGGCCTCCGTCCAACGCACACCATCTGCAATTACGTCACGAGTTGTCTTTTTTTTGATGCTTCTGTGGCATCCAGTGCCTGAAAGGCACGTCTTCTTTTTCTGTTCATTGCTTAAAAAATTGATTATTATTAAATACGAATCAATACTTGATTCCTATATCGGGAACATTCCACAACACTGATAAGACTTGCAGCAATGTGCTTCCATCTTCTTGCAATATCTTGAATGCCGGTACATATCCACCCGGTTCCAACTCCGGCAAGGCCAGTATGACTTTATTACATGAGTATTTATAGATATGCCCGACCTCTATGACCCGCCTTGCGTCTGTTGCGGAAACAAGGCATAGCCGCACTGTATCCCGGGCATACATATCCAACCTGCTGCCGGACACTATGATGGGAGCCCAAGGGGTTATGGTACCATCGTGCTTCCCACTCAAAAGATCGTACACCTCAGTGATAACAGGAACACTGTCGGATAGGGGTGATAATTCCGTACCGAGTATTGTCATTTTTATTCTGATTAATTAGTGATTTAAGTTTCGCATATAGCCTGAAATTACACAATAGAGCAGGCTGAAAGGCTACATGCGAAACTCGAATTAGTTACAAGAAGTTATGGCACCGGTTCCGGTGTCGCCTCCTTCAGCACCACATGCACCGTAGTGGCCATCGTAGAAGCCTTTGAGGTAAAAGTAACGGTTGCCTCTGCCGGTAAAGATTGCGCATCCCCCAAAGTCAGCGTATAGTCTCCTGCGGCAGCATCCACGTCTGCGCTCACCGTCAACCACGTAATGCCACCATCAACCACGGCCGTACTTCCGGTAGTAATACTCGGCGGTTCTGCACCGTCCGAACGGCTTTCCGAAACCACATGCAGTTTGATAGTCTTTCCTGCGGTATTCTCTATCGTAGCCGTCAGCGTTTGGGCATCAAAGGTGCCGGTGTTTCCTTCTTCCTTTACCAGCGTCACCTCAGGCCCCTTAGTGGCGAACACTTTAATATCCTTGCGCATCCCACTTGCCGGGTTCGTCAGCCGGATAATGACGGGAAGCAATTTAGAGACATCCGCCAGTTTTGCGTCCACAGTAGTCACCGTATATTTCGTGTTCTGCGAGGTCGCACGGGTGACAGGGGCGGAAGCCAGTTCAAGCCACTTCTCGGAACCGTCCTGAAACACCAGTTCGGATTTCAGCGTAGCGTTGGAACCCATCACGAAAGCAAACTCACTGGCTGCATCAGGCATCAGAGTCACCTGCCCCTTGTCCGTCACATAAGCTCCCACGGCACCCGTCTCCAGCGTCAGCGGCGTGTTGCGGTCGAAGTCATTGTCGGGCGTATAGTCATCCAGTTCCACATCTTCTTCCCAGTCCGTCACTTTCAGGTTCACTTCCAGGCGCAGCGGGTCCGCCTTGGTGATTTCGATGGTATAGCGGTGGTTGTAGTTCACCTCGATGTAAGTACCCACCCCGTTCACCATCTGCTTGAACGGAATCTTATACATTACCGGTTTGGACTCCGACATATTGATGTCATACATTCCTTTCAGAATCAGGTAACCTCCGTCGTCCTTAAGGCTGGGCCAGGTGTAGAAGGCGCCTTGGGTGATATTAAGTTTCGGATCGGAGGCCGTAGGCTTCTTCTGCATATCGGGCTTTACCTTACGCTCGGGATATGTAATCAGATCACCATTCGTTTCGTCTTTTGTTTTCAGCGGTTCGATGGGAAAGAAACGGCTGGCACTTCGTCCGTTGCTCATGGAGATACCCTCAACGGTGAAACGGGATTCCTCGGCAACATTCACGATGTCGAAGCGGGCCACCATACGCGAGAGGCGGAAGCCGATCTGGGCACGGGTGACGCTGCTGAAATCAGTCAGGTCCAGAGGCGTAGTGTAGGCGCCCGTCATAGGGAGCGGACTGACGAAGATATCATTTTCCGTTGCACCCTCAGGGTTGATGAGTTGGGTTTGCAGCTTCAGGAAGTCTGTTTCGGTGGGCACGCCGGGGGTCACCGTATTGGCGGACTGACCGGGGGCGGTTTGCACCAGGGACGAGAAGTAATCGTAAGGCTGCAAAGCGCCTGCGGCATCTACACCGTAAAGTTGGGTGCGGTTGGCGATGCAATAGAACTTCACGAACAAGCCTTTGGTAAGTTTCAGCAAGCCGGTGGTGGTGTTGGCTTCCGCACCCGGATTGAGGTCGAAGCTGAAAGACTTGATACCGGTGAGGTGCGTCAGACTGGCATCGTCGCGGTAGTAGTGCAGTTCCTGAAAGGTGTAAGGGCCATCCTCGGTGAGGGAGCCGAACACGTAGACATCAAGGGTTTTGATGAAGTTTTCATCTTCCGTGGCAATGGCGTCTCCGGCACGACTGGCAGGGACGGAGGTTTTCAGCGTCAGATTGTTCTTTAGTATAAGCTGCACTTCCGTACGGGAATTGTCATTGTCCGGTTCGTCGGGACCGGCGGGCGCTTCGGTAAGCGACTCGTTGGTGCAGGAGACGAACAGGGTGCCGGCGGCAAGCAGGAAGCCTGCGGCGAGCAAAAGGGATTTGTTTTTTATATTCATTGTATTTTTTTATGAGTCAATATCAATTGGTATATAAATGATAATTCGTAAACCTGTTATAAAGATTAGGCGCGGATTACACGGATTACGCGGATTAAAGGCTGCGCTATTACATCGATTCATCAAAAAATCCGTGTAATCCGCGTAATCCGCGCCTAAAATTATCATTTAATCATAGCAATCTCAAGGAGTATCAAGGTTTATTCTTATTTCTAAGAATCACCGTCTTATCTCCCCCACCAGTCACAGCATTGGTAAACACGAGCGTAATGTCATCCGTTTTAGATCCATCAGACAATTCGAGCGTATACACCGCCGGCGTTCCGGCAACAACCGTATCGCCTCCGGCATTACCGGCATTCGCTGCCAGGAACTGATTTGCCATTGCCGTCGTAAAGCCAACGCTCGCACCGCCCGGAGCAGTTACGGTAAAGACGAAAGGTGTAGTGCTTATATTGTCCACATCTACTGTATAGACAATACTTCCACCCTCAGTGCTTTCCTCTACATTTCCCGATGCACCATCCGTCAATGCCACCGTGATAGCCGGATCTTTCCAAGTGATCGTCAGTGTAGCCGTACGGTTTTCATCCACGCTATTCTTGGCAGTCACCACAGTAGTCGCACTACTCAATTGACTAATATCAGACACCTTAACAGTATACTCATCCGTAGCCCCTATCTTTTCAATAGCCAATCCTGTAACCGCCTCAAACGCAGCCGCTTCGCCACAAGTCATCTTTACAGTGATCTGACTGTCCGCTACTTTATACATCGTGATAGTGGCAGCCGCAGCATCCGAAAAGTCTTTATCCAGCCCTTTATTGAATGTACTCCAATTTGCTTCAGTAGTACCCGCACTGAGTCTGGGTTTACCGGCTTCCTTATGTAATTTCACATCCAATCCCGGAGCACTGATATCCTTACCTGTTTCCGTCAGCCCATTTACAAAGTTCAGCGTCACGTCGCCTGTACCCGTGATAGAAGTGGCTTTGGCAATGGTGTACGTAGCAAATGTATCTGTAGCATCCCATGCTTTCGTTTCTGTGATTTTCACCCACGGGCAAGCCAGACTGGCAATCGATACTCCGGCCGGAGCATTGATCTTGAAGTCGCAAGTACCTTCTCCCAAAGCGTCAAGGTCGATTTTCAACGTACTACTTGCTTCATCCCACGTAGCCGCATTATTGACGTCAGTAGATTTTTCAAACGTCATCTTCGGTTCGGCAACAGTAAGCGTCAGTATCGTTTCTTTACTGGTATCGCCCGCATTCTGGAAGACGATAGTACCATTAGCAGCAGCACTCTCATCGCTTACCGATACCTTATACGTATGTACAAAACCATTCACGGCAATCTCTTCCGCCTTGTATCCGGCAGCCGTAGTACCTACGGTGATACCCTCCACGCAGGTCACATCAAACAGCACATAACTGTTTTTCAGTTTGAAGATAGTTGCAGCAGGTGCTTTGACATCATCCACGTTTACCGTATTTCCCTTGGAGCCTGTTCCCGTTGCAGCAGCCGCAAACACGGGCACATTCTTCTGACCATAGAAGTTGACTGTTGTCCACAAGGCCGGATCATAAGAAGCGGCTTCGTTGATGAAGTGTACGGCTACGGGAGATACGCCTACAGCATCCGCATAAGAGATATCAAATTTAGTGTACCACACGCCGTCCCGTTCTTCAAAGGCAGGTTCGCTTATCACCAGCCAGCTCTGCGGGGTAACTTCGCTATCTGCTTCCGCACGGGTAGTGGTCTGCACCGCATCCTTTTCAGCCCGTACCTTTCCGGTGGCACCTATCTCGATGGTGAAAGAACCTGTGCCGTTAGTTCCCGTCACTTCATAGTTGTAGGGGGAAGCGTCCGTATTCAGCGCAGTCAGTTCGGTAGGCGCATCGGCACCGGTGAAGGCTTCTGCTGCTACAAAGACAGGAGAATCATTGCCGGGCTTTACTATGATTCCGCCGCCACTGGTCCAATCCACTACCTCGAAGGTACCCATGATATTGGAACTGGTGACATCGCTGATTCTCAACTTATAGCGATTGTTGGCAAGCAGTTTGATGAACTCCGCTTTTGGTGCTCCATCGGGAGTGCGGGCCACGTCCACATGATACTCCACAGGTTCCTGTTTGCCGGTGGCAGGGCTTTTGTAGGTGCCCTTTATCACGAGGTAGGACTGGTCCGTAGCAAGATTGGGATAGACGTAGAAGGCACTGGCGGTCTCACCCGTGTTAGCACCGGGAATCTGGTCGAAGTCCACATTGGCGTATTGGGCAAGCAGGGGATCGGTAGTCAAATCCCCGGCATCCACCGGGGTGAGGGTTGCTCCCCATAGCGATGCGCTCTTACGGCCCTGCACCATGTAGATATCCTGAATGGTGAGGTTCGTCTTTGCCTTGTCGTTCACGATGTCGAAGCGGGACATCACGCGCTTCAGGCTGATGTCTACCTTAGACACGCCGCTGATTTTGGTGATGCCTTCACCGGTCATCAGCAGTGGGGTTTCGATCAGGGTAGCATCGGCGTTGGCTTCCGTAAAGGCAGCTTTGAATTCTGCTTCGGTAGTGCCGGCGGCAGCGATGGTTCCATCGGCATTGGTCGTTACTTTCGTCAGCGCGTTCAGAGTTTGCGACCCCGACTCGTCATAGAACTTCGGAGCCGCGCCGTTGTTTGCCACGCAAAGCAACTTTATCCAGGGGAGCCCTTTGAGTTCATTGGGATAGAGGATGCCTTTCTTGGAAGTACCGGCATCCTGAATCTTGAAGTTGGTGGTGCCGGGATTTGCAGGATCATAATCCGTACCCTCGGTCCATGTTTCGAGGTAATAGAAGGGGCCCGTTTGGGCAGCGGCGGCAAAGAGATAGATGTGTAACTGCTCTATCTTGTTCTCACTCTCGGAGGCGATGGCACGGGTATATTCCTGGCTCTCTCCGGTTCCGCTAAAAGCGATCTGAATCTCGGCACGGCCATCGGTAGGATGGGTGCCGGGGTCATCAAAGTCGCTGTTGGAGCAACTCGCTGCAAAGCCCGCAAAGGCAAACAGCGCGATTAAACTTTTTACGTTCATTGATTTTTAAAGTTTTTAATTGAACAATATGTTTGGTTTCTAAGATTAATGGGTACGCGGACGACACGGATGAAACGGACGAACGCGGATTTTATAAGGCTGAAAGCCTAAGATTACATGACCGGACAGGCTGAAAGCCTGAAATTACATAGCGTAAGGCAACGCCCTACGTGATTATGTATATCGCTATTCAAGCCCTGAAAGGGCGCAAGTAAGCATCAATCTTTATCTCGCCCGTTCAGGGCTCAGAAATGGGGATGCATATTACGTAGGGCGTTGCCCTACGCTATATAATGCAAGCCTTTCAGGCTTAAGATTCATCTGCTCTGTTCAAGCTCTGTTCTCTGTTCAAGCGGATTTGTAATCCGCTTGTCTTAGTATTAGGATTTATAATCCGACAAAAATTTTATGTAGATATAAAGCGGATTACAAATCCTGATACGAAAGCTCAGCGGATTATAAATCCGCTGGGACGGATAGGCTATTTTTTGGCAATACAACGTACCCTACCCCCATATGTTTTCACTCTTGTGGTCACACTTGCATTTGCTTGTCTCATTTCCATAATGTATGCAGTTTGACTATCATAGCCATCGGTTGCCCAATAATATTCATTACCGAATACTGTGTATAGATATTTACCATGAAGCTCTTGAGACATATTTTCATCACCCGTCGTTTGTATTATAGTACGCCATTCAGCGGCTGAAGGTGTATACCATGGACCACCACTTTTACTCTTGCAATAATAATTACTGCTCACTTTACTATCCCACGGTACACCAGCGCCAGCATTTACGGGAGCAATATAAAATCCGTAATACTCCCACACAGCCATTCCTTCATACAAGACACCTGTAACCGCAACATTATAAGTAGCAGTCTTGGTATTATCCAGCTTATTACGGAATGTTATACTGGTATTTCCTTGTTTTACAGCTTTTACAGTGCAGCTATTACCAGACATACTGTAACTCGCAATTGAACTATTAGTACCCGATGAAACTTCGTATCCCCCAACGGGAGAAGTTACTGTGACAGTAGCGGATAAATTAGAGTTTCCCTCATTCCTTGGAACAGATTTCAACGTTACGGAAGAGCTATTCAATGTCGGAGCACTAAAACTGTTTACAGTCACATTATAAGTTACGTTCTTTGTCGGATCCACACGATTGGCAAACGTTAATGTTGCAGTCCCAAAACCTGTAGCAACAAGCTGATAGACGGCAGCATCTACACTCTGCTCAGCAGAACCGTTTACTTTCACTATACCCGTATTACTGCTCTCTACCTTGCTACCACCCCAGGAATTTACTGTTATCTTCATTTTCTCTGAATTACCGCTGGCTACCTTATATAAGGTCATCGTTTTACCGCCTGTATTAAGAACATCCACTCCCCATGAGGAATTTCCCGAAAATGACAGACTTCCTACATTCGGACTAATCGTAAACTTCCGGTCTACTCCGCCAATCTTATTCTTCAGCGTCACGGTCACGTCTTTAGCTCCTGCAAGTTTATCATTCGCCAATTGAAACTTAACATTTTGCTGTTTCGATCCCGCAGAAGTATCAGTGGTGGTTACCGTAGATGTCAGCCACTCAGTATTTCCGCCAAAATCGAACACGACCTCTACTCCATCCATCGAGACGGCAGGAACCAAACAAGTATTACCATTCGCCACACTCATGGTGATTTTACCCGGAGTATCTCCCGAAGGTTCAGTATAACTATTATTGCTTCCTCCAAGTGCGGCGAAATTAAGCGTCATGGGGGCATCTTTCAATTTTATGGTAATCGGTATCCGCAGAGTTGCGGCATTTTTAGAATTAGCAAATATTACGACATCATCTGTATCTTCTACCGTACGTGTGCCTGCCGCAGTGGTACTCGGAAGAACAACATCACGATCATTCAGCGTCAAAGTATACGTGTATTTCGTGCCGTTTTTCACCGGTTCCGATACATTTATCCAACTCGGTTTACCCACCAACACCATTTCATCGGGACACAAAAATGACACATCCGCTCTACTATTCGTGATGCGATAGAGTGTCACCGTAGCGTTTCCAGCATCGAATGAATTCGGATTATCACTCTCACCGTTGGGAGCTTTGCTAGGCTGCGTTGTAGCCAGCGGCTGAGGAACGGAAACGGCATCTACATAAAGTATATTTTCCGTACCGGAAAGCACATCGTATACGCGTACCGTGGCACGGGGAAAAAGTTTACTGTAACCGTCCGTCACTTTAAATATATAGCTACTACCCGAAGCCAAGCCTGTAGGCGCATTTTTGGTACAAGTCAGCCAATTATTACTCTGTGCGGAAGGACCACCGGCATACACAATCTTGATGCCCGGAGAAGCGGAACCCACCGTCATATCGAAAGAACTTCCGGCATCGAGAGACATGCTTACGGTATATACATTACGGTCAGGATCTAAAGTAGCCGTCGACCGGTCATGAAAGGCATCAGGAATAGTAACCGTAATTTCTCCCGGATCGTTGTCCGGTTCATAGTCGTCGATACTGCCGTCGTCCGTCCAGTCCGCCACTCTCAGGGTAAATTCCAGCCTCAGGTCATCAGCTTCAGTGATACCAATGGTATAGCGGTGATTATTGTTGATGTCCAGATAGGTTTCCTGTCCATCGACGCCTTGCTGGCGGAAAGGAATCCGGTAGGACACTTCTTTGGTTTCGGTTTCATTCACCTTGTAGCGGCCTTTCAACAGAAGTGCTCCCCCATCCTCCTGCAAGCTGGGATAGCAGTAGAAAGCTCCCGTCTGAGTACCAATATTAGCATTGTCACCTGTGAAAGGTTTGTCGGCAGTGGTCATCAGGTCGGCATCTGCGGCAGGATATGCTCCGCAAGCAACTATCGGAAAGTAACCTGCCGCGCGACGGGCATTCAGCATGGAGATGGACTCGATAGTGAAGCGGGATTCATCCGCTTTGTTCACCACATCGAAGCGGGCGGCAAGGCGGGTGAGCTTGAAGTTTACCTGCTGGCGGGTGCTGGTGGAAGCATCCGTCAGATCCAGCGGCAAAGTCTGTGCCCCTGCCATTGCCAGAGGTACGTTCAGCACACCGGTATCCAGCAAACGGGTGTGATATTGAATAAAATCCGCTTCGGTAGGGCTACCCGCCCTCTCCATCGTGCTGCTTCCGGCGGTAAAGGTGATGGGCGTGAAGTCATCGGCTACTACTTCATCGCCATCCGCTTTCACCGGTTGCGTGTCATTGGCAATGCAATAGAACTTCACGAACAGTCCGCGGTGCAGGCTGAGCAATCCGGTCGTGACGTTGTCCGTAGCTCCGGCGTTCAGCACCAGTTCTTTGGCATCCGCAGGAAGGTCGTCGCTGTTTTCACGATAGGCGAACCGCTCCTGAAAAGTATAAGTTCCGTCTTCGGTAGGGGAGCCGAAGACGTAGACATCCAGCGTGGAGATAGCGTTCTCCCCGGCGGTGGCAATGGTGCGCGTATCCGTCTTGTGCAATACTAACTTGTTGTTGATGTTCAACAAGATTTCCTGTCTTGCGGGGTCTTTCCCATCAGGAACCTCACTCTCACCGTCCAGCTGTGTCTCGCCGGAACAGGAGTGTAGCAGCAGGCCACCTAAAAGCAGGAAACCATGCATGCAGTGAATCATTGTTTTTTTTCGTGTCATAAGCTCACTTTATTAATAATTGATTATTATGTTGTTTCATATCTCATTTACTGTTCCGGGAGCTTGCCGCGCATAAACGCAGCAAGCTCCCAATATCTTTTGGTTATTGAGATATTGAGAGCTTGTTTCCCCTACGGAGATTGATCCCGCCGGGTCATGAAAAGAAAAAAGTGAAGTCTTACTGAACGAGCCAGTGACCTATGTTACGGGTATCTTTGTTGAAGTCCACCCCTACTTTTACCAGCTTGCGGTGGTCTGCGACGTACGGAATAAGATAATCTTTTTCATCTATCTGCTTCAGTGCCTCTTCGGCGGTGCCGTTTAGCTTGAATTCGAAGACGTATATGTAATCGGAAGTTTTAACCACCATATCCGCCCTGCCGTGGCAACTGCGCACTTCTGCATCGGTATATTGTCCCAACAGGGTAAAAACGATATAGAACACATTCTGATAATGCCGTTCCGTATCATCACTCAGTTCGTATGAGATGTTCCCGAAGAAAGCACGCATACGGTTCATGAAAGCATCTACATCGCCAGCACGAAGTTCTTTCACGAACTTACCTACGTAAAAAGGGACATCACGCTCCATCACCGGAGTGTAATACGGAGCCATATAGTTCAGCAAACCATATTTCACTTCCTCATTGGGAAGCTTCAGTTTGTAGAGGTTAAACTCCGGATCATAGCCCTTGATAGTGAGGTAACCACTCTGATAAATCATCGGAACCGGATCATCATCATCAGCCCTGTAACTCATGAGAGAAGCTTCGGAAACCTCAATACCATTCACCAGTTCACGCACATCGAACTCGGAGCGTTGCAGCATCTTCACAAGAAAAGTGGGAGTGCCGGTGGCAAACCAGTAGTAGTTGAACTTCAACTGCCGCAACATATTCAGTACACTGAATGGATTGAACATTCCTTCGGTCTGTTCTTCACAAAAGTGATAACCATCGTACATCGCCTCCATCCGCCCCACTATCGCTTCACAGGAAGTGTTGTTCTTCAACGCCATAGCTTCCAGTTCAGGTGCGAAATTCTGCTCTATCTCGGTGCGGGTCATGCCGCAAAGAGTTTCGTAGGTTTTCTCAAGACTAATATCTATCAGTTGGTTCAGTGTGGAGAAGATGCTCATTTGGGCAAACTTCGTCACACCGGTGATGAAGACTAATCTCAGATAGGGGTCGGCAGTCTTCAACACACTATAGAAAGCAACAAGAAGGCTACGAAATTGATCCTGCAACTCTTTATCATGCAGGCTTTCGAGCATCGGTTTGTCATACTCGTCAATGAGCACCACAACCTGTTGCCCCGTCTGTTCATAAGCTGCTTTTATCACGTTCATAAAGCGAATGGAATAAGTCCAGTCCTTGGCATCACAGCCGTACTGCGACTCCCAATTCAGAAGCTGGCTGTTCATCTGCATTTCCAACCGTTCTACTGAGTCGTATTTCTCAGCATTCAAATCAAGGTGTAATACCGGATGTACCGCCCATTGCTTTTCCAGCTTTTCGATGGCAAGACCTTCGAAAAGTTCCTTCTTCCCCTCAAAGTAAGCTTTTAGCGTGCTAAGCAGCAGACTTTTACCGAAACGGCGGGGACGGGAAAGGAAATAAGGCTTACCGGTAGTAATCAGCCGATAAATCAGTGCCGTTTTGTCTACATAAAGATAGCCTTCACGACGCAGGTTTTCAAAGCTCTGTATCCCGATGGGATACTTACGTATATGATTATTGTTTATTTCCATACATCTAAAGTATTATATATTAATTTTATGAAAACCAATATCTGCAAAGATACTGATTTACTTTTAAAACTCAGGAACTTCCTTTTTCTTTTTTAAGCTCTCAATATGTCAAAGAACGCTGTCGGTATTTCTTTTCAAATCCGTCTTTTTATCCAATTCCTCCACCCTCTTCCCAGTCGGCAGCCGAAGCCTGTGTCACCACCACCCGGTTGTCATCGTACACCGTCACTTCAAGGTCGAAATTCTGCTCCATATTGGTGTCCATATCCATGGGCAGCTTACGGAAAAACAGGTAGAGGTCGAGGTCCCGTACCAATTGTTCACCATTACACCAAAGGCTCCACAGCTCGTGCGTACCTGCTGTATAGCGAAACGTGACCAACTCGCCAATCACCTCGTTCTCATAGTTCAGCGAAGCGCGTGCTTCGTGGTATGTCACCGTGCGGTCCGGGCGGGGCAGCACACAACTGCCATCACCCGAAGGTACCGTCACCTCCTGTCCGCCGGAGAAGCCGTAGACCGATGGAATGCCTTTCAGGCGCATCCGGTAAACGCCGTCTGCAGGAAGCCGGACTCGCTCCGTGGTCTGCCAACGCACAGTAATCGTGAGCGAGGCGTAAGCCTGGCAGAGGTAAATCCGCCGTCGCTCCGTCATGCCGTCCTTCAGCGTGAAGGTGCCCGTACCGTAGTACAGCCGGGAAGTGTTACCCCGATACCCCGGAGGAACGCCTTCGCTGACTGCGCTCAGGGTCATTGCTTCAAGCATATCTCCGGTCTCACCCTCTGCTTCTGCTCCTCCTCCACCGCTTTCCACCTTTTCCGGTGGCGGGTCGGCATCGCTCAAATTCCCCCAGAGCACCACTGTATAAGTGCCATCCGGCAATGTACCTTTCCAACCGCTCACTTCATCACCCGTCAGGACAGAGGTCGATACCAACCGCCCCTCCCCGTCGAAGATAAACTGCCTCAGCCGGGAGACGTAGCGGGGAAGCATGTTCTCGACTCCACTACCGGCATACCAGTATTCCAGACGCACATCGTAGGGACAGGGCGAAGGTTCATCACCAAAGCTGCAGGCGCCAAACAGCAACGGCAGCAGCAGCCCCCACAAAAGCAGACAAGGGCGAATGGGATGGAAGCCTCGCCGCATCTATCGCTCTCCTCTTTTATCTTGCAGCTTCCGGTCGTTTGCCACCGGAATGCCCTGTAAACGTTGCAGGTTCTGCCGCGCCTTCCGAGGCTCGATGCCTACCGCTTTGCGGAACCATTTTTCTGCTTCACCGGCATTGCCTTCCATTAGTGCCAGCACGCCCAGATTATTCCAGGAACGGGGATCAGACTCAACCCGTTGCAGGTAAACACGGGCGGACTTCGTATCTCCTGTCAGCATCACTGCGGAAGAGGCGTTGATATTGGCCACCACATCTTCGGGAAAACGATAGGCGGCTATTTCGTATACTTCACGATATTGCTCCGTACCGGGACGGTAGTAGCGGGCGGCAGCATACATCTCCGACAGGCTGAGCCATTCGGGGTGTGTATATATCAGTTGGTAGGCTTCACCCACACTCACGGCACGGATGTTCCAGCGCACACTTACTTCGAGACGGCGCAAGCGGGGGAAGAAATGGCGCAGCATGTCCCGGTAGGGGGCACCGCCCCGGAGCTCCATCAGTTGCTTTTCGCGGCCGTTGAAGATGCCGACATTCCGGATAATGGAGAGGGCGGCATCGGCATAAGGAGGCTGCTCCGACTGTAAAAGCACAGAAAGACCTTCCCAATCTTCGGCCACACAAGTGGTCTCGATGCGCGAACGCGGAATGCCGCAGGTGCTGTATATATAGGAGGCAAAGAATCGCGCACGCGAGCCGGCAAGGCGCTCGTTGTCGATATAGGTTCCGTCCGGTGATGCGTAACCGCAGACGCGGACATACTCCAGGCTGGAATAGTTGCCTGCAGAAAGCGGAGACAGCAGGCTGTCGAGTTTCTGCAGCTCGGCGCGGTTGTTATGATAGTCGGGCGACACATTGTCACTGCCCAAAGGATAATCAATATGGAACACTTCCTTTTCGTCCAGCTTCTTGGCAGACTCCACCGTAGGTTCAAGGAAGGAAAGCATGGAGACATAAAGCTCGACATCGCGGGCGGAATAAGTTACGAAAGGAGCGACTAGCTGAACCCCGGCAGGCTGCACAGGGAGCGGTTGCTGTACTGAAATTGATTGCTGTGCAGAAACAGGCTGTTGTGTAGCAACAGGTTGCCGCACAGGTTCAGGCCGCTGTACGACCACCCGCTCGGAAAACAACCGCCCGCTGATGGTGTCCACACCCAGTAATTGAAGGTCGCAGCAATCTTTCACTTCCTGGCGGAGAAGCAATGCGGCATCTCCCATCCATACAGAATAGGGCACGCCTACATGGTAAGAGACGGGGCGCGGTGCAGAGTGACGTTTGCAGAGTTGAATAAGGTAAGGTTTGGCACGGTGCACCCTGCTGTCATCGCCCAGCGCCCATTCGCGACGGTCGAAGCGGTAGCGGCGGCGTCCGCTCACCAATACAGGTGGAAGTTCGACACGACCTCCACGGCTGTTTGCCAATATGGGGGTGAGGTGCAGGCAGGTGCGGCTATTGAGCCGTATGGACGACAAATCCATCTTCAAGCTGAGGAACAGGCTGTCGCCCGTCACCTGGGCGTCCGTAAGGCTTACACGGGCTTCCTGCCCCCAAGCATGCAGGATGCTAAAGAAGAGTAACAGTGCGAGGCACCGATACCTCACGTGGAAGGTATATATCGTATTCATCATGGCTGTGAAGTTGTTTTTTTAACGTAAGAAATAGATGAGTGAAATTCCGGCGCGGGTAGGACCGAAATAAGTACGTTTAAACTGCCCTACCCGTTCGCCGCAGTCGCGGCAGAGGTATTTGTCGTATGAGAGTTGGGCATAGCCGCCTCCCACGGTCACTTCCATGCCCCAACGGTCGCCCATGGCCCAATGGTAACCGTAACTGATGCCACCACCGTAAAGGTTGCCGCGGTAGACATACTCTTTCATGCAAGGGATGAAATCAATCTGCCCGATATTGAAATGGGCGTAGTGTCCGTGCAGGCCGATGAAATGACCTTCGAAACGACGACAGAACCAGTAACGGATTTCAGGCTGGGCAAAAGCGAGGTTGAGTTTCATGTCATTGGAAAATTCCCAAGCATTATAACCACCGTCCAGAACAAGAGTGAAATTACGCCCTAACGAGAATTCAACCCCGGCATTGGGAGTGGTGGTTCCCCAAAACAGCAGGTTGGTGCGCAGTGTGGTACGCTGGGCCTGCAATCCCGAACAAGAGGACGCCAACAACCAAAGAAGGAGAAGAATGCGTTTCATAAGCGTAAAATAGTAGCGTTATCATATTACGGCCCACTGGGGACGTTACTTACCAAGTAACGGCAAACGCACAGCCTCTACACAGGAAAAAAGAGTTTTTCCACAGAGTTTTTATGAAGAAAATACAGGTGACAAAGAAAAGAAGTCAATAAAAGAGTGCTCCATGTTTGAAAAGGCAAAAATGGATAAAGGTTTTGCGTGTTTTTAGTAGAGAAGAACAAACGCAAGATTGTGTTTTGTGTGTATTTTATGTACTTTTTGTTGCTTATTAAATATTTATTTGTGTTTTTTAGAAAAATATCAGATTTATATTTGGATTAATAAAAGAAAAATATAAACTTTGCAAGCAGAAACTTGCCGTTACTTGGTAAGTAATTCTACCGTAACATCATGTTTTATAACAAATAAAGCATCCGCCACTCCTCCCCTCCTGCTTTTTCACAGTAGAAATTAGCTTACGGTTTGCCTTATCCACTTTCTCATTTTCAAAAGGTTTCAGATAAGTTTCCGTCACACGTATCGAAGAGTGCCCAAGTGCCTGGCAAATGATTCCGATGGGCATTCCTATATGATAGGCCAATGTAGCCCATGTATGTCTTGCGGTATATGAGCTGATTTTGATGCCGGGTAATAGTCGTTTAGCCAATACTCTCAACATTTTATTAAAATTCCGCAGAGCTTTCTGATAGCATTCATACAAGGCATCATCTCCTTCCGGCGCAGCATCCAATATCGGGAAGAGGTAGAGGGAAGTCTCATCTTTGTCCTTAAACTCTTTCAGCAAGGGCAGTGCTTCCCGGGGGATATGCAACGTGATCTGTTTGCCCGTCTTGTGGCGGCGATACGCTATTTTGCCATCTTTCACGTCCCGCTTGCGCAAATGTGCAAGGTCGATGAACGGCATACCGCGAAACAGGAACATCAGCAGGAAATAGGCCTGCACGCGTTGCAGCTCCTCAGAGAGCACGTCAAGGTCTGCGTGCATCAATCTGCCCATCTGTTCTTCCGTCAGTGCCCGTTTGATTTGTGACTTCACCTTGGTATACACATCATCAAAGAGCCTCGGGTTGTGCTCAGGTGTGCCGGGAAGATACCTTCAAAC
>ENA-UONV01001403-UONV01001403.1-human-gut-metagenome-genome-assembly--contig:-CS4-NODE-1403-length-21194-cov-5.108898_pt1 | contig 21194 bp, 17 predicted proteins | sample MGYA00242461_ERZ724008 | MGnify/ENA metagenome assembly ERZ724008 | reverse complement strand
CAGACATAAGGGCCGGGCTGCCGTAGCGGTGCTGCGATCCCCCGGCCCTTTCGGATTTATGCTTTGGATGGATTCTCCGAACACTTACTCTCTGTTGGGCGTCAGAGTAAACACGATGTCGCGCAGGACGTCGTCGCTCTTTTCCAGATTGAGAATATTATCGATCAGCGTATCAAGCGTACCTTCCGGGAACTCCGTGATGGACATCTTGGAGAGGGTCTTGAACTTGTGGATGAGCTCCTCGCGGGTATAACGGTGCTCAACGCTGCCCTTCAGCTCGATGGGATCCATTTCCTTGACAAAAGTACGGCCGTCCTTTGTGGTGAGCGTGACCTTGGAGCGCCAGGGAACGAGATCGGGATTCTCCACGATGTCGACCTTCTGCATGAAGTCCTTGATGTACTGGCGGCTGGCCGGCTCATCGAAGAAGGACTGCGGGATCAGCTCGCCGTCGTAAAGCATGGTCGCGACCATATAGGGGACGCTGAATTGACGCTGGAAAATGTCCTTCGGGTTCAGCTTCTCTTCCATCGTGCCGCCGCTGACGTTGACGTTCAGCGTGCTGTCTTCTACATGGATGTGTTCGACGTCTTCCGGAGTCAGGCCGTTCTGCTTGACGATGTACTCCGCCGCGCCGACGGCGCAGTGCAGGCACTTGCACCCGGCATAAGCCTTCATTTCCACGCCCATCTGTTCCCACTTCTCGCCGAGCTTGTCGAAGAGGATGTCCGTATTGGTCTCCCAGTTGGCCATGCCGAAATAGCCCATGGGACCGCAGATGACGTTGTTGCGCGGGCCGGTCACACCGAGCTTGGCAAACTTGCAGTCCTGGATCGCATCCTGCGCAATAAAGCCCTGATGCACCTTGACCATGTGGGTGATCGGGTGATAGGTGGCCATATCGTGCGGCTGTGTCATGTTGCGGCCGATGCCTTCGGCGTTTTCCAGATGCGCCTGATCGAGACGCATCAGCTTGCCGACGCCGGCAACGGAGCCGAAAATGTAATGTCCGTTGCTCCGGCCGCGCTGCACGCCGATGTTTCCGCGATAGCCGATGCCGATGCGGATGAGCGTCTCCTGCGCTGCGACAAAGGCCGTCAGGAACTCCTTGCCGGAAACGCGGCGTCCCTCGGTCGAGTCAAGATAGCCAAGCGTGCAGAGCATGGGAGGCAGGGTGTGCTCCACGGAGTGCATCGCTTCGGGGTGGATCGCCGCCCAATCCAGCGCGCGAGGCATGGGTCCCATTGCCATAGCGGCTTCCTCGGCGGGGATCTTTTTGCCGCCGTGGAACATGATGTAGGCTTCCTCAACGCCGCCCTTCTTCTGCAGGTGATGGGCAAGCTCCGGCAGCGGGTGCTGGCCGTGGCCGCCAATCATGCAGCCGACCGTGTCGAGGATGAGTTCTTTCGCCAGCTCAATGACTTCCGCGGGAATATCGTCGTATTCCAGCTCGGTCGTCATCCGGCAAAGAGTATTGATACCGTCTTCGTTATTGATACGGGGGAACTTTTTCATTTTCAGTGCATCTCTTTCTATTCAGGATTTGGGTATTTCAGCGGAAACCACCGGGAAGATCACTCGGCCAGATAGCCGCGGTCGACCGCCCACTGGTGGAGAATGTTGATGTACTCGGTATACTCGGGGCTGCTGCTGTAAGCCGCGCAGGTATCGTAGAAGGTCTGCGCCCAAGTGCGTGCATCTTCTTCACTCCAGCGGATGAGCTCAATGCCCTGCGCCTCAACGGCATCCCAGGCCGCCTGAATGGTGGCATAGCCGTCCTCTTCAATCTTCTTGTTGGAATACTCAATAGCGTCGATCAGCACCTGCTGATCCTCGGCAGTCATTTCGTTCCAGGTGTCGTTATTGACGATGAATGTGGTGCAGTGTGTGGTGTTGACATAGGGGTAGCGGATCCAATAGGAGGTGACTTCGTTGTAGCTGGAGGCAAGGTCGTCCGAGGGGGATCCCATGATCGCGGCGTCGATAGCCTTGGTAGAGAGCATGGTGTAGACTTCCGTGGCAGCGGCGTTATCTGTGGCCGCGCCAAGCGCAACGAGAGAATCGGCGATCGAGCCGGCACCAACGCGGATGGTGACGCCTTTCAGATCGGAAACACCCTTGATGGGAACCGTAGAAACGATGGGAACGTCCGCAGGACCGTACATTTCGCCGACAACATGGACGTTATACTTGGACTGAAGAAGGTCTTCCCATACCTTTCCGGCACCATAGACTTCGTTGAGCTCGCGCATGTCCTGAATGTTCTGGACGACCGGAGGCGTGCAGAAAACGTAGCCAACGTCGATCGTGCCGGCTGCATACGCAGAGGCGATCGCCATTGCGGGAACAACACCGTCGCTGACGGACTGGAGGGCCTCGCCGGTCGGAACAATGGAGCCGGGTGTCACGGGGTTGACGGAGACGTTCGCGGCATGCTCATTGACATATTCAGCGAAAATCTCGATGTGCTTGGCCCAGAAACCGTTTTCCTGCCAGCTGGCGGGGGTCAAAACGATTTTCTTGCCGCCGGTGGTCGGAGCCGTTCCGGCCCGCTCCGGGGCGGGGGTCGGGGCAGGGGCTTCGGTCTGTCCGCAAGCGGTCAGAGCAAAAACCATTGTAAGAGCGAGGATCAGTGCAAGGATTTTCTTCATTCGGTGGTTCTCCCTTCTGTTTTTAAAAGAGTTTTATTTCGGCCTCTGTTTTGAGGAGGAAATACCGTTGAGCGCGGAGGGCTTGCAAAAATGCCTAGCTTCGTCAATTTCAACATTTTGTTCAACATATTTAGTGAAAATATAACAAAACGCGGGCGGTGACTTTCGTTTTTATGCACCATAAATACCATCTTTTGCGCTTCTTGTCAACAATAATTTGCAGAATTATTCAACTTTTTTTGTAAAACCTATTGACTATTTCAAAAGTCGCGATAAAATGATGCCGTAAACCCCCGCGAGGCATCCGGCGGCTGCCGGACACGGAAATCCAGCCCGACACAGGAGGTCATAATGAAAAAAACAACCGTTTTGAAACGAATGATCGAAAACAACGAGTTCTTTGTTCTGCCCGGCGGCGGCTGCGCGCTGCACGCAAAGATCGCGGAGGCCGTCGGCTTCAAGGTCGCATACATGTCCGGCATGAACGCCTGCGCCACGGTTTTCGGCGTGCCGGACGCCGGTCTGCTCACACTCACGGAGATGGTGGAAAACGCCGGCCGCATGGCGAACGCCGTGAACATTCCCTTGATCGCCGACGCCGACCAGGGCTTCGGCAACGCCATCAACGTCCGCCGCACGGTGCAGGAGTATATCCGCGCAGGCGTCGCGGGCATACATATTGAAGATCAGGTCGCACCCAAGCGCTGCGGCTTTGTGCAGGGAAAGCAGCTCGTATCCATCGAGGAGGCCGCCGGGAAGTACCGCGCTGCCGTAGATGCCAAAAACGAGCTTGACCCCGACTTTGTCATCATCGCCCGCTGCGACGCGCGCACTGCCGCCAACGGCGGTCTCGACGAGGTCGTCCGCCGCCTGCGCGCCTACAAGGAAGCCGGCGTAGACATGCTGTATATGGAAGGCCCCCTTTCCGTAGAGGAGATCCGGCAGGTTCGTGCCGCCGTAGACGGACCTTTCACCGCCACGACGATCGAGCTGCGCCCGATCCCCTCGCTGCAGGAGCACATCGATCTCGGCATGAGCTGCGTGATTGTCCCCTCGCTCGTGTCCCGCGCGGGATACTACGAGAGCTGGGATTTTGCGAAGGAATTCATGGATTGCGGCATGGACGCCTATAACGACATTCTGGAAAAGCGCAAAAACCACCCCATCTTCGAGTTTGAGCTTTTCAAATTCCTCGGCTTCGGTCAGATCCGCGAGCTGGAGGGCAAATACCTTTCCGCGGAGGCCATGGCCAAATACGCAGCCTCCTCCGGCGTTTACAACCCCGATGCGAAATGACCCGAAACACCCGTTTGCAAGTACAGAGAAAATAAGAGAGGTGCTGCCATCATGGGAATGACAATGGTCGAAAAGATCCTCGCCGCGCATGCCGGACGCGCCAGGGTCGTCCCCGGTGAATACGTCTGGGCGAAGATTGACGAGACGAACGCCATGTACGATACCTTTGAGGACATCGAAAAGCTCGGCGTTAAATCCGTCTGGGACTGCGACAAGGTCTACTGCGTGAGTGACCACTCCGCGCCCCCGGCCAACATCAGCTCTGCTGAAACGGTCAAGGAGCTGCGCGAATACATTAAAAAATATCATATCAGTAACTGGTACGAATACGGTCGCCATGGCATCGTCCATCAGGTGAATCCGGAAAAGGGCTTCGTCCGCCCCGGCGAGCTGATCGCCATGATCGACTCCCATTCCACGACCTACGGTGCGTTCAACGCCGCCTCCTGCGCCATCTATATGGACGCGGTATATCTGCTCATCAAGGGCGAGCTGTGGTTTAAGGTACCGGAAACGATCAAATTTAACATCACCGGCAAGCTCCCCTCCTGGTGTATGGGCAAAGACGTCATTCTCCGCATCGCCGGAGACTACGGCACGGACGTCGGCCTTTACAAAGCCGCAGAGATCACCGGTCCGGTCATTAAAGATCTCTCACTGGCGGGCCGCTGGACGATCTGCAACATGGCCGCGGAGCTCGGGTGCAAGTTTGCCATCATGGAGGCCGATGAAAAGGTCTACGATTTTCTGAAAGGCCGCACAGACAAGCCCTTTACACCGGTGTTCGCCGACCCCGATGCGAACTACGCCGCCGTCTACGATATCGATGTGACCGGCATGAGCCCGCTGGTCGCCTGTCCTCATGACCCGAGCAACGTGAAGCCCGTGGAAGAAGTGAAAGGCACGCGCTTCGATCAGGCCGTCATCGGTTCCTGCACGAACGGCCGTCTGGAAGATTTTGCGATGGCATGCCGTATCCTGAAGGGACGCAAGGTGCATCCCGATGTCCGGCTGCTGATCATCCCCGCCTCCATGGAGGTCTGGCGCGATGCCATGAAGGCCGGGTATTTCGACATTCTGACGGAAGCGGGCGCACTCGTCTGCCATCCGACCTGCGGCCCCTGCGCGGGGCAGCATCTCGGCGTTCTGGCCGCGGGAGAGGTCTGCCTGTCCACCACGAACCGGAATTTCCAGGGCCGTATGGGCAGCCCGCAGTCTGAAGTGTATCTGGCGAGCCCTGCCACCGTCGCGGCGAGCGCCGTCAACGGCGTCATCACCGATCCGAGAGAGTATCTGGAGGGCTGAATCATGAGTGAATCCAACATTCTTACTGGTCGCGTCTGGAAATTCGGTGACAATATCAGCACCGACCTCATCATGCCGAGCTTCGGCGCGATGAGCAGCCCTAACATGGACCCGCACGAAGCGGCGCTCTTCTGCATGCGCGCCAACCGTCCGGACTGGGCCGAAAAGGTTCGCCCCGGCGATATCGTCATCGCGGGCAAAAACTTTGGCTGTGGCTCGAGCCGTCCCGCCGCCAAAATGCTCAAGGGTCTGGGCATTCAGCTCGTCGTCGCCGAATCGGTCGCGCGAATCTTTTTCCGCAACAGCATCAATCTCGGTATGGCGATTCTCTCCTGCCCCGGCGTCCACGATGCCTTTGAAGAGGGCGAGACGATCGAAGTCAACATGGAGACCGGAGAGATTCGCTCGTTGGACACCGGGCGAACGATCCGTGGTGAGGCGTTGCCCTCTGACAGTCCTCCCGCACAGATCCTCCGCGCCGGCGGTCTGATCCCCATGCTTGAAAAGCAGCTCGCCGCCGAAGACAACGCAAAGCAAGCAACCAGCCGCCAATAATCACATTCACACACAAGGAGGAACACCATGGACACCATCATTCGCAACGGCAAACTCGTTATCCCTAAAGTGGGCATCGTTGACGGCGACATCGCCATCGAAAACGGCAAAATCGCCGCCATTCTGTCGCCCGGCACGGCATGCGAGGCCGAGACCGTCATCGACGCCTCCGGCAAGTACGTCTTCCCCGGCTGCATCGACCCGCACGTTCATTGGGGCTGCTATCAGGACATGGGCGTTGACACCCGCATGGAAAGCGCAGCTGCCGCCATCGGCGGCTACACCACCTGCCTGCAGTACCGCCGCACCCCCGGCCCGAACTTTGAGCCGCAGTATGTACAGCAGCTGCTCGATGTCATGACCCCCAATAGCTACATTGACTACGGCCTGCAGCTTTTTATCACCAAGCAGGACCACAAAAACACGGTCGATCTTGCCGTGAAGGAAATGGGCGTCAGCTCCTTCAAATTTTTCACGACCGAGCGCAATGTGGATGTGGACATCCGCGGTCTGCGCGATTCCGGCATTCCCGAGCCCTATACCGACGGCTTTATGTACGAAAGCATGCAGGAGCTCGCGAAGTATGACGGCAATGTCATCGCGAACTTCCACCCCGAAAACATCGAGCTTGTTGAGACCGTTGCACCAAAGGTGAAGGCCGCAGGTGAGATGGGTCTTGCCGCCTGGGATCATGTCCGTCCCGAGATTGCCGAGGCCGAGACGGTCTCCCGTCTCTCCTACTTCTCCGAAAAGACCGGCTGCCCGCTCTACTGCGTTCACATCAGCTGCGCCGAGGCAGCCGAAAAGATTGCGCAGGGAAAGAGGACGAACCTGCGTCTCTACGGCGAAACGACGCCGCACTATCTTGTGCTGAACACCGACTCCCCCTGTGCCGAGCTTGGCAAGGTCAACCCCCCGCTGCGCGAGGCGCACAACAACGACAAGCTCTGGCAGTATCTCGCGGACGGCACGCTCGACACCGTCGGCTCCGACAACTGCGCCAACGTCCGTGCCGACAAGGCCGGCACGATTTGGGATGCCGCCTGCGGCTTCCACGGAACTGGCACGATGCTCCCCGTCCTCCTCAGCGAGGGCTACCATAAGGGCAAGATCAGTCTGGAGCGCATCGCGGAGGTCACCTCTTACAATGTTGCCAGGATCTTCAACATGCCCGAAAAAGGCAAGCTCCAGCCCGGTACGGACGCCGATCTCGTCATCGTCGATCTCGATAAGGAAAAGGTCGTCAATGCCGCCGATCTGAAGTCCTACTCCGACTTCAGCGTGTTTGAAGGCTGGAATCTCAAGGGATGGCCGGTCATGACTCTTGTCCGCGGCAGCATCGTCGCCAAAGACGGCGAGATCGTCGGCGAACCCCACGGCCAGTATCTCAAGCGCAACGCGTTTCTGAGCGTCTGAAATTTCAAACAAAAAATATATAAAAGGAGATCAATCCATGGAACAGATCTGGAAAGACATGCTCACCGAGCACGATAAGAAGTGTCTCGCCAACCAGTCCTCCTTCCAGCCGCGCCGCGGTCTGGGCAGCAAGCCTGCGCTCATCGTCATCGACATGCAGAAGGCCGTCATCGGCGACGACATGCCCATCTACGAGCAGCAGGATCGCTATCCCTACGCCTGCGGCAACTTTGCCTGGGCTGCCATCCGCCACATTGAGAAGCTCATTCCCTACTGCCGTGAGCACGGCATCCCCGTGGTCTACTCCAAGCACTGCTACCGCCCCGAGTACGGCTTCGCCGGCCGTCCGGCCAACGATGTCTTCGCCGCCGATAACCCGAACTGCGATATCATCCCGGAGCTCACGCCTGTGATCCCCGGCGACACCGTCGTGGAAAAGCAGGGGCCCAGCGTGTTCTTCTCCACGAACGTAAACAACTCCCTGCGCAGCAAAGGCGTTGACACCGTTCTAATCGTTGGCAACACCACGAGCGGTTGCGCCCGCGCCACCGCTATCGACGCGACCAGCCTGAGCTTCAAGACCGCGCTGATCGAGGAGTGCGTGTTCGACCGTCTGGAAATGGCGCATCGCGCCAACATGTTCGACATTCAGTACAAGTACTGCGACGTTCTTCCCATCGCCGAAGTTTACGAGTATCTGGAAGATCTGAACAAGTAAGGAGCGCACGGCCATGTCTGGTACGCTTCCTCTGTTTGAAAAATATCCCGCCCTGTCAGGGCTGCCCCATGTCCGTCTGGGGCTCTTCCCGACGCCCGTACAGGAGTTGCACGGCCTCTCCGAGAGCGACAACCGCGTGTTCATCAAGCGTGACGACCTCTCCGGTCTGGAGTACGGCGGCAACAAAGTGCGCAAGCTGGAGTTTGCTTTGGGCGAAGCCAAAGCCAACGGCTGTACGGATGTGATCACCTTCGGCTGCGACGGTTCCAATCATGCTCTCGCCACCGGCATTTACGCCGGCAAGCTCGGCATGCACAGCATTTCCATCCTGCGTACACAGCACAACACCCGCTATCTGCGCAAGAATCTGCTCAAGAGCGCCTTTTACGGCATTGAGCTCCATCACTGTGAAACAAAGCAGGAGATGGACGCGCTGACCGATACGCTCGTTGCCGAGCGCCTTGCAGAAGGAAAAAAAGCACCGTACATCGTTCCGGTTGGCGGTTCGTCGCCGCTCGGCACCGTGGGCTTTGTCAACGCCGCCTTTGAGCTGGCCGGACAGATCGTTGCCGGACAGCTCCCAGAACCCGATTACATCTACGCCGCCGACGGCACCAACGGAACAGTTGCCGGACTGATGATCGGTTTGAAGGCGCTGGATCTCAAAACGCAGGTGATCCCCGTCCGCGTCAACGACGAAAGCCGCGTCAACGTCGCCGCCATCTCCCAGCTCATCGATGACACCGTGGCGTTGCTGCGCGGATACGATCCGTCCTTCCCCGCCGTGCACATTCCCGCGGAGGACATTCCTCTCCTCCATGACTTCTTCGGCAGCGACTACGCGCTCTTCACCGAGGAAGGTGTGGCGGCGCTCCGACGCATGAACGCCATGTTCGGCATCCAGCTGGAGGGGACCTACACCGGCAAAACACTCGCGGCGCTGCTCGCCGCGGCGGAGAAAACGAGTGGCAAGACGTTCCTTTTCTGGAACACACTCAACTCCCGTCCGTCGCCTGACGGGCTGGAGACCATCGATTACCGCACGCTGCCCACCGGCTTTCACAGCTACTTTGAAACACCCGTGCAGCCGCTGGACCGCTGACAAGGAGGATAATCATGAAAGTTATCAGCACCCCCAACGCGCCAGCCGCCATCGGCCCCTATGCGCAGGGCTATATTGCAAACGGCATGGTCTTCACTAGCGGCCAACTTCCCGTCGATCCCGCCGCGGGAACGATGCCGGAGGGCATTGCCGCGCAGGCGGAGCAGAGCTGCAAAAATGTCGGCGCCGTGCTCGCGGCCGGCGGGACCGGGCTCGGCAGCGTGATCAAGACCACCTGCTTCCTCGCGGATATGAACGACTTTGCGGCGTTCAACGAGGTTTACGCCCGCTATTTTATCAACTGCCCGGCCAGAAGCTGCGTTGCAGTGAAAGCGCTTCCCCACATCTCCCTGTGTGAGATCGAAGCCGTTGCGGAACTCACGCCCTGAGAGTTCTTTTGCAGCCGGGCGTTTTGCGCTTACCTGACCTCCGGCGCAAAACGTCCGGGTTCCTCCGGTAAAATGGCCGCATCCCATACACGCAAAAAGCCCCCGAAGACAGGACTTTTCCTGTCTTCGGGGGCGTCTCTTTTTTCCTCCGCCGGGCCGGCTCTTCCATGAGGCCGTTCTGCGGGGGAGTTTTGCATGGCTTTATTCAGTCGTCGAGGTCTATGTCTCCGCTGACGGTTTCGATCTTGAATGTCCGTGTACCTTCGCTGCCGCTGCGGATGCCGGAGATGTCGCCGCTCACGGTGGTGACCGTGCCGCCGAATTCATCCGCGTGCAGCAGCTCGCCGGAGATGCTGCCGCTCGTGGAGGTGAACGTAAGGCTCTGCGTATCGACCTCGTCCAGCTCCAGATCGCCGCTTGTCGTGTCGGTCTCGATGCCCGCGGCGGAGATGTCGTCCAGGTCGATATCGCCGCTCATGGTGTGCAGCGTCAGCACGCCGGTGAGCTCCGCGTTCCGTACGGAAATGCTCCCGCTCACGGACGAAAGGCTCGCGCTCTCCGCCTTCACATCAGAAATATTCATATATCCCGAGGTCGTGCCGGCTGTTATCGTGCCGCCGCGGGTCGTGCTGACAAAAATATTTCCGCTCGTCGTGACGAGCTGTGTCTCCGCGACCTTCAGCTCCGACACGCTGACCGCGCCGGAAGCGCTCGATGCGCGGAGCGTGAGCTGCGGGCTCACCAGACCGCTCACATATACATCGCCGGACTGCGTTGCCGCGTCCACCGTGCCGACCCATTTTTCCGGAATGCGGAGGATGACCGCATCATCGTCCGAGACGGCAAGGCGCTGGAAAAGGCCGGGCTTTTTTTCCGTGATGCGAAGCACGCCGCCGTCGAGCACAACGCTCACGCGGTCCGGCGTTTTCGCGCCCCGCGCGGCGATCGAGACGGTCTTATCCGTCGTGGAATAGATGTTCACCTCAAGCTCGCTGAGCTGCACGCTCACAAAGCTGCACTCGCCGGTCTCCGTGTCGGCGGCGGTGAACTCGATGTCGTTGTAGGCGTAGTTGCTGGGAGAATAGTCCCAGCCGAGCGTCACGCCGACGAACACGCCCGCCGCGATGAGCAACGCGCCGAGAACAAGAAGAATCTTTTCACCTTTTTTCATCACGGTTTCTCCTTTTCTTATTCTTATCCGAGATCGTTTTTGAGTTCAAAGAGCAGCCGGAGCGCCTCCAGCGGCGAGAGCGTGTTGGGATCGACGGCGCGCAGCCTCTCGGCCACGGCGTCCGCGCCGACGTCGGCGAGACTCACCTGATCGCTCTCGGGCTTTGCCGGGGCCGTCACCTTTACCACCGCGCCCTGCGCGTTGAGCTCCCTGAGATGCGCGTCCGCAGCGCGGATGACGCTCTCCGGCACGCCGGCGAGCTTTGCGACCTCGATGCCGTAGCTCTCGTCGGCGGCGCCGGGCAGGATCTTGCGCAGGAAGAGGAGCTTCCCGTTCTGCCGCTTGGCGCTGATATTATAGTTGCGCACACCGGGGATCGTCCCCTCAAGCGCGGAGAGCTCGTGGTAGTGCGTGGCGAACATCGTCTTTGCGCCGAGCTTTCTCGCGTCGGCGCAGTATTCGAGCACCGCGCGGGCGATGGCCATGCCGTCGTAGGTGGACGTGCCGCGCCCGATCTCGTCAAGGATGAGCAGGGAATCGGCGGTCGCGTTCTTCAATATGGATGCGACCTCGCTCATCTCGACCATGAACGTCGATGCGCCGCCCGCAAGGTCGTCGCTCGCGCCGATGCGCGTGAACACGCGGTCGCAGATGCCGACCGTCGCGCTGCGCGCCGGGACGAACGAGCCGATCTGCGCCATGAGCACGATGATCGCCGTCTGGCGCATGTAGGTGCTTTTACCGGCCATGTTCGGCCCCGTCACGATGGCGACGCGGTCGTCGGTGTCGTTCAGGTGCGTGTCGTTCGGCACGAAGAGCGTATCGCGCTGCATCTGCTCAACGACCGGGTGGCGTCCCTCGGTGATCGTGAGCGTATGCGATACCTCGATCTCCGGGCAGACATAGTTGTTGCGCACCGCGACCTCGGCGAGCGAGCAGAGCGCATCGAGCTCCGCAAGCGCCGCGGAGAGCGCCTGCAGCTCGTCCACGCGGTCGCCCACCTGCCGGAGCACGTCGCGGAAGAGGTCGTATTCGAGCGTTTCGATCCGCTCGCGGGCGGACGAGATATCATCCTCCAGCTTTTTGAGCTCCGGGGTAAAGTACCGCTCGCCGTTGACGAGTGTCTGCTTGCGTATGTATTCCTCCGGCAGCTCCACGGCTCCGGCGGAGTTCGGCACGTCGATATAATACCCGAACACCTTGTTGTAGCCGACCTTGAGCTTCTTGATGCCGGTGCGCTCCTTTTCCCGCGCCTCCAGCTCGGCGACGCACTTCGCGCCGTTGTCGCGGATGTTGCGCAGACGGTCTACCTCCTCGCTGTAGCCGGAGCGGAGGATGCCGCCCTCGCGCACGGAGAACGGCGGCTCGTCGCAGATGGCGCGGCGCAAAAGCGTGCAGAGGTTTTCCAGCGGCTCCGTCGCGGCGATGGAGCGGAGCATCCCGCTCTGGTATTTGCCGAGCTGCGCGAAGATCTCCGGCGCGGCGGAGAGATAGTTCCCGAGCGCGAGCATGTCGCGGCCGTTCGCCGCGCCGTACACGGCGCGGGATGTGAGCCGCTGGATATCGCCGACGGTCTTGAGCTTTTCGGTGAGCTCGGCGCGGCCGACGTTATCGCGGAAGAGCTCCTCCACCGCGGCGAGCCGCCGCCGGATCGCCACCGGGGAGAGCAGAGGGCGCTCCACCCAGCTGCGGAGCATGCGCCCGCCCATCGGGGTCTTGGTCTTATCCAGCACCCAGAGAAGGCTGCCGCGCTTTTCGCCGGTGCGCAGGTTTTCCGTCAGCTCGAGATTGCGCCGCGCCGCGGCGTCAAGCTCCATATACCGGCCCCGCGTGAAGATATCCGGCACGCGCAGCTGCGACATGTCGCCGCGCGCCGCGTCCGTGAGATAGGTGAGCAGCGCGCCGAGCGCGAGCGTCGTCATCTCGTCGAGCTCGGGGGCGTTTTCGCCGTACTGATTTGCAATGGCCTTGCGCGCGTTTTCGGGATCGAACCGCCCCGCAGCGGGCTCCACGCGGCTGCCGAGCCGCTTTTCGAGCGTGTCGCGGATGTCGCGGCTGAGCATCGCCTCCGGCGCGAGCACGCACTCGCGCGGGCGGAAGCGGGAAATTTCGTTCTGGATGTGCATCGCCGCGTCCAAATCGAACGACGCCGCGCACACCTCGCCGGTGGATACGTCCGCAAAGGCGCACCCGCCCGCCTTGCCGCGCAGCATGACCGCGCCGAGATAGTTCGATTCGCCCTCGCGCAGCATGGAGGTCTCCATGATCGTGCCGGGGGAGATGATGCGCACGATATCGCGCGATACGAGCCCCTTGCAGAGCTTCGGGTCCTCCATCTGCTCGCACACGGCGACCTTGTAGCCCTTGGCGATGAGCTTGGAGATGTACTGCTCCGCGCTGTGGTACGGCACGCCGCACATCGGCGTGCGCTCGTCCTCGGGCTTGCCGCGGTCGCGCGTCGTGAGCGCAAGATTCAGCTCGCGCGCGCCGAGAACGGCGTCATCGTCGAACATCTCGTAAAAATCGCCCAGCCGGTAAAAGAGCAGGCAGTCGGGATGCTCGGCCTTGATGGCGTTATACTGCATTTTCATGGGGGTGGTTTCTGCGGGCAATGTCTTTCTCCCCTTTACTCCGTGATCTCGCCGAAGAGCGCGAACGTATTGCTTGAAACGATGCGCGCGTTGGCCCACGATCCGATGAGCGATTCGTCCCCGCGCAGATGCACGAGCCGTCCCCCGGCGGTGCGCGCCGAGAGCGTATAGTCGCCGTTTTTCGCCGTGCCGTCGATGAGGACGCGGAAGGTCTTCCCCTCCTGCGCGCGGTGCAGCTCGGCGGAGACGCGCCCCGCGCTCTCCACGAGCCGGTCGAACCGGTTTTGAATGACGGAGCGCGGCGTATCGTCCTCGATCTTTGCCGCCGGGGTGCCCGGACGGCGGGAATAGATGAACGTGAACATCGAGTCAAAGCGCACCTTTTCCGTAAGCGCGAGCGTATCGAGAAAATCTTCCTCCGTCTCGCCCGGGAAGCCAACGATCACGTCGGTCGTGAGGACGAGGTTCGGGATGTATTTCCGCGCAAGATCGACCTGCGCGAGATACTTTTCCGCCGTATAGCCGCGGTTCATGGCGCGCAGGATCCGGTCGCTGCCGGACTGCACGGGCAGATGGATGTGCGGGGCGCACTTTTCGCACTCGGCCATGGCCGCAAAAAGGCGCTCGGTCGCGTCCTTGGGGTGGCTCGTCATAAACCGGATGCGGAAATCGCCCGGAATGGCGTTGACCTTGCGCAGAAGCTCCGCAAAATCCACATCCTCGTCCAGCCCCCGGCCGTAGGAGTTCACGTTCTGGCCGAGAAGCGTAATATCCTTATACCCGGCGGCGACGAGCGCTTCGGCCTCGCGCACGACGTCCTCGCTGCGGCGGGAGCGCTCGCGCCCGCGGACGTAGGGGACGATGCAGTACGAGCAGAAGTTGTTGCACCCGTTCATGATGGAGAGCCACGCCTTCACGCTGCCTTCCCGCTCGCGGGGGAGACCTTCGGCAATGGATTCGGTGCTCTCGGCATCGAACACGCGCCCCTTCGCGCCGGAGAGACCGTGGACCTGCAGCGTTCTCTCAAAAAGCTCCGGGAAGCGCCAGAGCTCGTGCGGGCCGAAGCAGAGATCGACCATGCGGTACGACTTTTTCACCTGCTCGCGGATCTCCTCGCTCTGCGCCATGCAGCCGCAGAGAATCACGATGCGTTCCGGGTGGACGCGCTTTAAATGCGTGAGCGCGCCGACGTTGCCGAACACGCGCATCGTCGCGTGCTCACGCACGGCGCAGGTGTTCACGGCGATGACGTCCGCTTTGTCCTCGTCGTCGGTCATCGTATAGCCCATGCTGCGGAGATAACCGCGCAGCACCTCGCTGTCGGACTCGTTCTGCTGGCAGCCGTAGGTGTCTACCATGGCGAAGCGCTCGCCGCTGCCGAGGGCGGAGCGGACGCGCGCGCATATCTCTTTCTGCCGTTCGATCTCCTGCGCGGAGACCTCGGTTCTCTCGTAGGGCATAGATCTATTTCCTTTCCGTGTATCCTTGTGAACGGCCCCCTTGTGCAAAGGGGGCTGTCAGCCGGAGGCTGACTGGGGGATTGTAGCTTTCGGAAAACGACAATCCCTCCGTCACGGCTTCGCCGTGCCACCTCCCTTTACACAAGGGAGGCTTTTCTTCCGATAATAGAGTATTTTAACATTTTGCTCTGGATTCCGCAACGGCTTTGCTTTATAATCAGAATGAAATATTATCGATTCCCATTCTGGAGGTACATATATCATGCCGGTCATCCACGTCCTTTCGCCGCACGTCGCCGACCTTATCGCCGCGGGCGAGGTCGTTGAGCGCCCCGCCTCGGCGGTCAAGGAGCTTTTGGAAAACGCGGTGGACGCCGGAGCGCGCACCGTCGTGCTTGAGCTCCGCGCCGGAGGGCGGGACTATATCCGCGTCACGGACGACGGCGTCGGCATGGCGCCGGAGGACGCGGGCGTGTGCTTTCTGCGCCACGCGACGAGCAAGCTCTCGGACGAGCGCGGGCTCGAGGCCATCGGCACGCTCGGCTTTCGCGGCGAAGCTCTCGCGGCGATCAGCGCCGTTTCGCGCATCACGCTCACGACGCGCCGCCGCGGCGCGGCCATGGGCGTGCGCGTGGAGGTGGAGGCCGGGGAGATCGTCTCCATGGAGGAGACCGGCTGCCCGGAGGGTACGACGATCACCGTGCGCGATCTTTTCTACAACACCCCCGCGCGGCAGAAGTTTCTCGGCACCGACCGGAGCGAGAGCGCCGCGTGCGTGCAGAGCGCGCTGCGCACGGCGCTCGGCCGCCCGGACGTGAGCTTCCGCTGCCTGCGCGACGGGCAGGAGGAATTTTTCTCCCCCGGCGATGGCACGGCGAAGAGCGCCGTATACGCGCTGCTCGGGCGAGACGCCGCGGCGGGACTGCTGCCGGTGGAGACCGAAAGCGACGGCATCACGGTAAAGGGCTTCGTTTCCGCGCCCGGCTACTGCCGCGGCAACCGCGGCGCGCAGTACTTTTTCTGCAACGGCCGCCCCATCCGCTCGCGCGCTTTGCAGGCCGCGCTGGAGCAGGCATACAAAAATACCGCCATGGTCGGCAAGTTCCCCGGGTGCGTGCTCTATATCACGCTGCCCAACGGTCTTGTGGACGTGAACGTCCATCCGACGAAGGCGGAGGTAAAGTTCGCAAAAGAGAAGCCCGTTTTTGACGGCGTTTACTACGGCACGCTCGCCGCGCTCGGCCAGAAGAGCGCGCCGCAGACGATGTCGAACGCGCCTTTTGCCCCGGAAGCGAAGAGCGCCGCGCCCGTTTCTTCCCCGGCCCGTCCCGCTCCGGCCGCCGCGAGCGCGCCGCGCAAGGACTTCTTCCGCACGATGGACGCGGGCACGTTCCGGCAGACATACTCCGCCGCGCCCGCCCGTCCGGCGGGCACATCCGGCGTGCGCGACAGCGCGCCCTACCGCGCCGCTTCCTCCGCCGCGCCGAAGCCGGTCTCTTCCACGCCGGTCCCCGTACCGGTGCGCACCTATACGCCGGACATTCCGTCTGTGAGCGCGCCGCGCTCCCCCGTCCCCGCGCCGGAAGCGCCGGTCTCCCCGGCCGTTCCCGCCGCGCCGGTCGAAAAGAGCCTTCCCGCCCCGGAAACGGCGGCGGAGACCGTGCCGGAGCAGACGGTGCTGGACGAGGCCTTCCGCGCCGAGCCCGTGCGCTACATCGGCGAGGCGCTGAACGTTTACATTCTGCTCGAGCAGGGCGACAAGATGCTGCTCATCGACAAGCATGCCGCGCACGAGCGCATCCTCTTTGACAAAATGCGCCTGAACGAAAAGCCCCTCATGCCGCAGGAGCTTCTGGAGCCCCAGCCGTTCAACACCGACCCGGACGGCGCGGCGCTTCTCGAGGCGAACGCCGCGCTTCTCGCGCGGCTCGGCTTTGAGCTGGACGCGTTCGGCGATACCGCGTTCCTCATCCGCGCCGTGCCCGCACAGCTCGACACCGCCTCTGCCGTGCCGCTGCTCGAAGAGCTGCTGGAAAAGCTGCGGGAGGGCCGGTCGCTCTCGTCCTCGGACGTGTGGGAGCGTCTCGCCGCCACGGTCGCGTGCAAGGCCGCGATCAAGGGCGGCTGGGTCACGGAGCGGGAGGAGCTTTTGGCTCTCGCGGAAAAGGTGCTCGCCGGAGAGGTGACGCACTGTCCGCACGGCCGCCCGGTGATGACGGTGTTCACCCGCGCCGAGCTCGACAAGCGCTTCGGGAGGATCGTGTGACGTGTACCGCGATCTGACGCGGGGGAGCATTCTCCGCTCGCTTCTTCTCTTCGCGCTGCCGATGCTCGCCGGGGACATTCTCCAGCAGCTTTACAACATCGCCGATACGCTCATCGTTTCGCGCGCCATCGGGCGTGACGCGCTCGCCGCCGTGGGGAGCGCGTATACGCTTATGATCTTCCTCACGTCGATACTGTTGGGGCTTTCGATGGGCGCGGGCGCGCTTTTCTCCATCTGCCGCGGGCGCGGCGACGAGAGCGGTCTCCGGCAGAGCATCGTCCACGCGTTCGCTCTCATCGGCGTATGTACGCTCCTCCTCACGGCGCTCGCCTATGCGCTCCTGCCCGCCCTTCTGCGGCTTTTGCAGGTGCCGGAGAGCGTTTCCCCGCTCATGCGGACGTACCTTGCCGTGATCTTCGCCGGCATTCCGGCGACGTTCCTTTATAACTTTTTTGCCTGTCTCCTGCGCTCGGTCGGCAACAGCATGACGCCGCTCGTCTTTTCCGGCATTTCGGCGCTCGGCAACGTGGCGCTCGATCTGCTGTTCGTACTCGTTTTTCCGTGGGGCGTGGCGGGCGCGGCGTGGGCGACGGTCATCGCGCAGTACTTCTCCGGGCTGGGACTTGCCGTTTTCACGCTGCGGCGCTGCCCCGATCTGCTGCCGAAGAGGGAAGAGCTGCGCTTTGACGCGGCGCTTCTGCGCGAGATATTCTCGCTCTCCTCGCTCACCTGCGTGCAGCAGTCGGTGATGAATTTCGGCATACTGATGATCCAGGGGCTCGTGAACTCGTTCGGGGAGATCGTCATGGCGGCGTTCGCCGCGGCGGTAAAGATCGAATCGTTCGCGTATATGCCGGCGCAGGATTTCAGCAACGCCTTTTCCACGTTTGTCGCGCAGAACTTTGGCGCGCGGCAGACCGGGCGCATCCGCGCCGGGATCCGGCGCTCGTTTGCGCTCGTGCTCGGCTTCTGCGCGGTCATTTCCGCGGCGGTGCTGCTTTTCGCTTCGCCGCTCATGCGCCTCTTCATCCCCGCGACCGACACGGAGGTCATCCGTGAGGGCGTTTACTATCTCCGGTGCGTTGCGCCGTTCTACTTCGGCATCGGGTTTCTGTTTCTCTTCTACGCGCTCTACCGCGCGGTGAAAAAGCCCGCGATGTCCGTTGTGCTGACGGTCGTTTCGCTCGGCACGCGCGTCGCTCTCGCGTATCTCACGGCAGGGACGCTCGGCGTCGCCGGCATCTGGGCCGCGATCCCCATCGGGTGGGTGCTCGCGGATATCACCGGCGCGGTGTATTACTTCCGAAAGCGGAAGGCGCTGCTGCCGGAAACGGGGCAATAAAAAAGCCTCCCCTGTGTAGGGGAGGTGGAAAAAACGAAGTTTTTGACGGAGGGGTTGTCAAAACAATCCCTCAGTCAGCCTTACGGCTGACAGCTCCCTTTACACAAGGGAGCCCAAGAAAACGTTGAAAAATCACGCTGCACCTGTAGGGGCGGGGCTCTGCTCCGCCCAACTGTCAGGCACAGGCATTAGATTTTACCTATTATAATAGAGTATTCCAAGGCACCCCGGCCCGCAGTGGCCGGAGATGGTGCTGCCGGCGAGCGTGTGGTGGATCTCCTCAAAGCCGCCGTACTCGCGCAGGAGCTTTTCGACAGTCTCCACGATCTCCGTATCCACGCCGGAGTCGGTGATGAACACGCGCTTCTTGTCGAAATCGTCGTGATCCTTGATGCGGTCGGTCACATAGCTCTCGATCGCCTTGGCGAGCGTGCCGCGGTACTTTTTCGCAACGCTCATCTTGCCCTCGTGCACCTCGATGCAGGGCTTGAGCTTCAAAAGATTCGCGCCCAGCGCCGCGACGGTCGAGCACCGGCCGCCCTTGCGCAGATATTCGAGCGTGTCGATCACGAAGCTGACGTTCAGCTTCTCCCGGCGCTCGTCAAGGATCGCCTTGATCTCCTCGCCGGACTTGCCCTCGCGGGCGAGCAGCGCGCCGTCGATCACGAGATGGCCGATGCCGGTGGAGAGATTGCGCGAATCGACAACGAACACGCGCCCCGGAAATTCCTCTGCGGCATCGCACGCGTTCTGGAAGCAGGCGGACATATCCGAGGAGATCGTGAAATGCACGATCTGGTCGTGGGTTCGGAGCTCCTCGCCGAAGAAATCGAGATAGTCGGCAATGGACACCGCCGCCGTGCCGCAGAGCTTTCCCGTGCGGCTCGTATACGCGAAAATGTCCTCGCGCGTGCACTCGATCCCGTCGCGCAGCGCGCGGTCATCCATGAGGATATAGAGCGGCGCGATCTTTACGTCGTACTGCTCGATCAGCTCGCTCGTAAGATCGCAGGTGCTGTCGGCAGAAATTCGGATCTTCATTGGCATTTACGGTCTCCCTTTCCAAAATAGTTCACATAGAGTTAACACGATGCTAAGGATTATAGCAGAGGTGTAATTATTTGTCTATGAACAATCGTACAGTCATTGTCATCACAGGGCCCACGGCTTCGGGCAAAACGTCGCTCGGCGTGAGTCTTGCGCTCGCTCTCGGCACCGAAGTTGTGAGCGCGGACTCGATGCAGCTCTACCGCGGCATGGACATCGGCTCTGCCAAGCCCACGCGGGAAGAAATGCGCGGCGTGCCGCACCATATGATCGACGTGGCCGACCCCGCCGAGGACTACAGCGTCAGCCGCTGGGTCGAAAACGCGGCGGCGTGCTGTGACGCGCTGCTTGCCGGGGGCAAAACGCCCGTCATCGTCGGCGGGACGGGGCTTTATATCGAGTCTCTTCTCTCCGGACGGGATTTTTCCGCCGCGCCCGGCGATTCCGGCGTGCGCGAAGCGCTCGGCGCGGAGTATGACGCGCTCGGCGGCGCGGCGTTCCGGGAAAAGCTGCGGCTGGTCGATCCCGAGCGGGCGGAAAAGCTCGCGCCGGGCGACAAGAAGCGGCTCGTGCGCGCGATGGAGGTATATACGCTCACCGGCGAGACGATCACCGCGCACGACGCCCGTACAAAGGCGCTCCCGCCGCGGTATGCTTCCCGCCGCTTTGCGCTCACGTGGAACGAGCGGGAAACGCTCTATGCGCGCATCCGGCAGCGCGTGGACGAGATGGTCGCCGCGGGGCTTTTTGAAGAAGTGGAGCGTCTGCTCGGCGCCGGGCTTTCGGATTCCTGCACCGCGATGCAGGCCATCGGCTACAAGGAGATCGCCGCGGCGCTCCGGGGCGAGTGCTCGCCGGAGGACGCCATCGAGACCGTCAAGCGCGAATCCTGCCGCTATGCCAAGCGCCAGCTCACCTGGCTGCGGCGCGACAGGGATCTTGTCTGGCTGCCGCGGGAGGAATACCCGACGGAGGACGATCTTCTCGCCGCCGTCCTCAAAAATTAGCGCAACCGCCGGAAGACGGTCTGACACGCTTCGACCGGCTTTTCGTACAGCTCTCTTTACAATAAGGGAACACACGCCCAAGCGTGTGAATACTTATCACAAAGCCGGAGACCCCGGCGAAAGGGAGCTTTTATCATGCAAAAAACACAGAATCTGCAGGACCTTTTCCTCAACCAGACCCGCAAAGACAGACAGAGCGTGACGCTCTTTCTCATGAACGGCTTTCAGATGCGCGGCATCGTGCGCGGATTTGACAGCTTCACGGTCGTGCTCGAGACCGACGGAAAGCAGCAGCTCATTTATAAGCACGCGATCTCCCCGCTCGTCCCGTCGCAGTCGGTCGATATGACCGGCGGCACGAATACATAAGAGCGCGTGAAGCGCTCGGAGCTGCCGCTGCTGTTCCCCGGCATCGTTCTGCTGCTCGCGGCGGCGGCATATGCCCTGCTCTTTTTCACCTCCCGCGCGGAGGATGTGCCATCGGCGGTGTGCACCGCCGCGCTCTGGCAGGATACGCTTTCGCTCAAGGGCGTCGTTTCCTGCGGTGAAACGCCCGTTTCCGCGCCGGAAGGTGCGGTGTACCCGCTCGTTCCGGACGGAGAGCGCGTCGCGGCGGGAGCGCCGGTCGCGCTTGCGGGGGAGACCGGGGCGGAGCTTTTCCGCGCCGCGCTCCTTCTGCGCGTGCGCGCGGAGCTCGCCTCCGATACGCTGCCCGTGCCGGGCGGACAGGCTCTGCGCTCGCTTTCCGAAGCGCTCGCCAGGCGGGACTTTTCCGCGCTCGGCGCAGCCTTGCCGGAGGCGCGCCGCTCGCTTGGCTATGCCGCGACGGGCGGCAACGCTCTCCGGCAGGAGGAGGAAGCGCTCCTTTCCTCCGGAGC
>ENA-UONV01001397-UONV01001397.1-human-gut-metagenome-genome-assembly--contig:-CS4-NODE-1397-length-21256-cov-4.085326_pt1 | contig 21256 bp, 17 predicted proteins | sample MGYA00242461_ERZ724008 | MGnify/ENA metagenome assembly ERZ724008 | reverse complement strand
GAGTCTTATCAGGGGGCGCCGGTTCGGCCGCTTTAGTCAGGCCGGATCCGAAGTTTGCAAGAGGTATGCCTGCCGCAGAAGCTGCCGTGAGCTTTGCAAAGCCTCTTCTTGATAATTTTGAGAATTCCATAGATGAACTCCGTGATGTTTTTTATACGAACGATTGGGAACCGTATTCAGCGGAATTAGAAGAAATGGTGCATGCCGATGTAGGCTTGCCAAGCGTTATAGATATTTCCATCGTTGACGTAGCCGTATTCTTTCCAGCCCTTTCCGCTTCCGGCATAACCGATGAAGGGCTTGATGACCGTTCTCTTGGAAAGCGAGTATTCATAAGCAGCGCCGACCTGCCAGTGAGTGATCTTGTCGGAGCGGCCTGTGATTCTTTCATCACTGCCGAACTGATAGGCAGCAGCCACTTTAAACCGACCGGAGGCATATGGAATGATGGCGGAGAGACCGAATTTATGCCCTTTTACGTTACCGTCCTGATCAACCCAGCGATAAGTAAACATCGGAGTCCAGGAGCCGGTGTTGTATCCGACACCGTAGTTGATCGTATATTTGGGTTTAGTTTGAGGAGCTGCCTCCTTATTCTTTGTTTCCATTTCAAGAATCAAAGAACTCTTCCATGGTCCTTGAGCGTATTTCAGACCGGCGCCGTAATAGTGCTGATTTTTGCTCCATTTGGCCGTGTCATCCTTAACGCCGTTGGAATACATAAGGCCAAGTGTCCACCCGGCCCATGTCGGAGAACGGTAGATCACTGCATTGTTAACTCGCAGGAAGTTATTCATGCAGTTGTCCCAACCGATCAAGCCGTAACCGTTCATGAAAGCGTAGCCCGTCTGCATGTCATAGGAACCCAAGCCGGAACCTAAAGTTGCAGCACGACCGAAAGCTAAGCGGCCGAGTTTATCGTTCTGAATCCAAAGGATAGATTCACGGGTAAAGGCATTTGCTCCATAGGTAGTATTGGCTGTTGCACCGTTATCCGGAGAAAAACCGGCTTCGAGCGTGAAACCGACTTGATTGCCGTTGCCAAGATCTTCCACACCCTTAATACCCCAGCGAGAACCGAGATCGTGTGCACTTTTAAGCTGGACAGTCGCATCCTGGTGTTTGCCCTTTGTATAGAGGACACCTTCTTCAATAATGCCGTAAAGGGTCACGGACGAAGCGTATGCCGTACCTGCTCCGACAAAGCCAAGTACTAATGCAAGCAGTGATTTTTTCAAGATGAGTCTCCTAGATCGAAATTGAGGTTTTGGAGTTGGCTTTGAGGATTTCGGCAACGTAGAATAGGAATGAGCCGTTTCTGCCGCCTCAAAGTCGGTATGTCTGCGGAAATTTTCGTCCGGATTAGGGAAAAATTTGGGAACGAAAAATTCCGGCGGCTCTCTACGAGAATTCAATAAATATCGCCTTCGAAAGGGAAAGAGATTTCTGATTCAGCGCTTCTTCTCCGTCCCATCCTTCGCATAGGAATCGGGAGAACGTGATTTTTGAGGATCTTGTTTTCATTTTTAAAGCCTTGGGGTTTGCTTTCGTTTTTTATATTTTTGCCAACAAAGGCGGTCATGAAAACAGATGAAGTGAAAAGAAGTTTGTGATTTTTGCAAACTTATTTTATGATCACATTAATCCTTTCACATTCAAAGAGTTATAAAGAAATCAATAAAGGAAATTTCTGTATTTCTGTGAGATCGTGTGGAATTTAAGTAACATCTTAGGGGTTAGAAGCGTCGTTGTTTTGTTTTTGAGCCTTCACGTTTTGCAATTTGTTCAAACAAATTAACTTTTTGAATTTACTCTAAATTGTTATGAATAACACACAAAACATACAAGCCTGGGAAGCGTTGATTCTGACAGTCAAGACGGGAAATATCTCTCAGACAGCGCTGCTCATGGGATTGGATATTTCGAAAGTGTCCCGATTAATCGCAGGCCTGGAGGAAGAACTGGGATATCCGCTGCTCATAAAAACAAAGCGTCCATTCAAGCCTACGAAAAAATGCGAGGCTATTGTAGATGTGGCGGATCCTCTGATTAAAGGGTTCAAGCAGTTAGAGGAATACTCCAAAGGAGTTGCAAAACGGAGCATTTTTAGGATCGCTTCTCCGATCGAAATTGCCCAGGAGTTTTATTCGGAAAAACTCATTGCCTACTCTCGAACCCATCCGCAGATAAATTTCGAAATTGTTCCTGAAGCAGAAGTCGAAAAGCTGCTTACTGACGAGGTCGACATCATCGTTGCCAATAAACGGCCGACGGATGAATCCAATTTAGTCATTCGTCCCTACATGGAAACCTCAACACCCGTTCTTTGTTCTCCGGAATATCTGCGTCGTTACGGGGTACCGAAAACCCCGGCAGATCTTTCCAAACACACAGGTCTTCTGCTGAAGACAGCAACTCATTCCCCAACGAGATTTTTATATTTCCGCGGCATGGAGTCCGAGCTTCTTAAGTGGAAAACTTTGTTCATGACACACGATCAGCTGACGATTAAGCGTCTGCTCTTAAACCACCAGGGGGTATCGCCCGACTTATATTTTGCTCATGTTCTTGAAGAACTAAAAAACGGCGATTTAATCCCTATTCTTCCCGGCTGGGAACGAAAGCCGTGGCAAATGTCGCTGATTACGCGCCAAGATAAAGATATTGAAAACGCCGAACTAAGAAATTTTGTTTTGTGGTGGGCAAGATCAGAAGCCGCTTCATCTCAGGAGCGAGTAATCAAAGGCAGACAAATTATCGAGGATGCGTATAAACGAGCCGAAGACATTATCAGCGGTTTAGAGTGAGCATGTAGTCCGAAGGTTCTGAGGTTATCAACATTCTTAAGCGGTGGAATGGCTTTTTTGAGCTCATGCTCAGATAGGCTTCGACTGGAATTTCGATTTTCTTGTTCGTTTTTTCGGAAAACTCCTACTTGTCACTCGGCTCTGTAGTGCTAGATTGAGGACATCCCTAATCCCTCATCCCAACTATCATGAGCAGCAAGTTAGAAAATACCATTCGCTTCGGCATGTCTTCTTTCGTCGAAGAGGATACGCTCTTCAAAGACAAGCCCAACATTCTTCGGAGACGCTGTCTGCGCATCCGTCATGCGTCCTCCTCTTGTGCAACCTGCGTAGAATCCTGTCATTCCCAAGCCTTATCCATCCTGAATAATCAGCCGATTCTTAAGCCTTCGGCTTGTTCTGGCTGCGGGGCTTGCGAGAATGCTTGTCCCACTGAGGCAATCCAAATCGGATCCCCCTCACAAGAAGAAATTTTTGAACGATTCAAAAAGGCATTGAATCCTAATAAAATTTCTTTCGCCTGCAAGCAAATAAGTTCTGAAGCACACTGCATTCCAGTGGGCTGTTTCAGCAGGCTAAGTCCCGGACTTCTTTTATTGGCAAAAGCCGCGGGAGCGAAAAATATTGAGCTCGTAAGTGGGAAGTGTGAAAACTGCCTGCGAAACAACGGTAGCAATCCTACAAAATCTCTGTGCTTGAAGACGGAAAATTTATCTTCTTTACTTGGCGCACCTATCGATATTTCTGTGAAGATCAAAGATTCTGAACTGAATCTCGGCAGAAGAAGATTTTTAGGTGCTTTTCTAGATAAAGCCAGAACGTCCGAACTTCTTTCCAAAGAATCGGAAGACAGCAGTAATGAGCCTCTAAATGAATGGAAGAGAGTCCCGGCCAATCATTTGCGGCTCATCACCGCACTGCGCATGCTCTCCATGAAAAATCCCTGCGCGAAGATCTCTGAGGAAAAGGCATTTACTCTTCCAACAATTGATTCTGCTAAATGCTCGGGCTGTCTGCTTTGTGTATCTATTTGTCCGACGGGCTGTTTCGTCACTTTAAAACACCTCGATAGGATTAGTATTCATGCCAACACAAGCGCCTGCACAGGCTGCCGCCTATGCTCTGACATTTGCTATAGCGGAGCATGTTGGGTTAACAAAGAAGTAAGCATTAAAGAGCTTGTCGACTCTAAGAACAAATTTCTGGCAGAAATACCGATAAATCCCAACCTGTTCAGTGAAGAGGCTGAAGACAAAATCGCACGAATGTTTGATGCTCCGATTTATCGGGCTTGATTTAAGCGTTGCCAGTTCCAAGCACACGTGAGGAATTATGAGGCACAGATTCACCGTTATATCGCCCTCATGAATGGCGGTGATTTTGGACCAGGCTAATAAAAGAACTAAATGCAACTCCATAAATAACTTCTTGTTCTTCAAACAGTTACCAAAACAACCTGGTCCAAAATCAAAAGAATTCTTAATCTTATAAAAAATATTAAATTTTGTTACAATCACCCCGATCCCCGAATCATCAACTACGATTATTTCTACAAGGAGAATTTATGTTTCAGAGATCTCTGCTTGCCTTAGCCGCAACCTCAGCCCTTTTCATGTTCGGCGCAAACGCTCTTGCCTGTTCAACGATTATTATTGGCAAGGATGTTAGTAAGACCGGCACAACAATCGTCGGCCATAATGAAGATAACGGCGGTCGAGTTATTGCACAGCAGTACTGGGTACCCGCTCAGACGCACAAAGCGGGAGAAATGATCAAATTCGAAGAGAAAGCAGCTCCCATACCTCAGGTCGAAAAAACTCTCGGTTTCTACTGGACTCAAACATTTGATCCAAAGGGTGCTTCTTTTTCCGATGGTTTTGTGAATGAAAAAGGCGTTACGATCGTTTCCAACGCCTGCTCCCAGATCTTCCCAGAAAACAAAGAAGAAGTTAAAGACGGCGGCATCGGCTACGGCATTCGCAGAATTATGGCTGAACGTGCAACAAGCGCGAGGGACGCCATCAAAATCGCAACAGAACTCTTAGCTAAGTACGGCTATTTCTCAAATGGTCGAACATACACCATCGCGGATCCTAACGAGGTTTGGCAGCTTGCGATCCATCAAGGCAACAAGTGGGTTGCCCGACGCGTTAAAGATAATGAAGTTGTCTATATCCCTAACAATTTCATGATGAATAAAGTTGATGTTACAGATAAAGATAACGTAATGGTCTCGCCGGGACTCGTAGAAAAAGCCATCAAGGACGGAAAGTACAAACCGGCAGTTGAAGGACAGTGGACTGACTTCAATTTCCGCGAGGCTTACCAGCCTGCCAAACTCAGAGATGCTCACTATAACTTCTCTCGCAATCAAATTGCCTGGAAAAAGATCACCGGTAAGACTTTTAACAGCGCCGATGAATTCCCATACAGTGTTGTCGCAGACCGTAAATTCGGCGTAGATGACGTTAAGGACATCCTTCGTTCCGATTCGAAAGAGGACGGAGCTAAAGGTGACTGGTACCACACTAAAGGTTTCGGAATTTCAAGACCGACAACACATGAATCTGTGGTTTACGTCATGGATGAAAATCCCCTCTTTATCCAGGCTTACAAAACTTTAGCTAGACCGAGCGAAACTCCCTACGTTCCTCTTTACCCGTTAGCTAAACCCGCAAAAGCGACAGCTTTCCTTACCTGGAAAGAAGCGACAAAGCAGCATTTCCATGCAAAACCTGAAAGTTTCAGCTATGACGCTGATTGGCCGGTATGGGCTTTCATCAACACGGCCAATTCTGTCGAATATATGCATCCGGCCTATAAAAAGAACTTCAGGGAAGTGAAGTCATTAGAAAAAGAACTCAATGCTCCGATATCTGAGGAACTGAAGACCGCAAAAGAACTGGCAAAAATTTCTCCGGAAAAAGCTCTGAATTGGCTTCATGCTAAAAACGTCGAAAAATTTGAAAAAGCTCAGGAGGAAATGGCCGAAACTTTCGCCAAACTGACACCTCATGAAGTCTTAGTTCTGGCCGATGCAATTGATTCTAAGGGCGACGAGACTGTCAATATCGCAATCCTTGGCGACAAAAAGCTGAAGGCTGAGGATATCAACGATTCTCAGACAGTAGCAGGCCCTGGACGCTCCTCTGTCGGCGCAAAGGTCACACTCAGTTCTTTAGCTAAACCGACAGCTTCCGAAGTGAAGGATGTCAACGGAGACGGTATTAAAGATAAGGTCTTATCGTTTAAGGCTAAAGAAATTGCAAAAGACATGCTTCCCGGCGCCGTTTACGACGTTTGGGTGTATTCAGAAGCTAAGGGCAAACCAGTTACAGGTTTTGGAACAGCATTAATTAAGTAACCCAACAGCCTTTTAATATTCAGGGACGGCGAAATCCGTCCCTTTTGTTTTTAAGGCGGATTGTTCTTTATTGATACGCCGGTAAAACCATAAATAATTGACAGAGGGATGATGAGATACAAGAGGTCTCTCGGGAATCTCCTTCTCTGCTGATATAAGAAAAATGAATTCCGATGATTTGGCTGTCACTCGAGATTAGCAAAAGCCGACAACTATATTTGGCAAACAAACCTTAAGTCATCAAATAAATCCTTAAACGGAAAAATTTAAGCGCTAAAAACTTTAAAAGCTTCGAAATCGAGATGATATTGGCGGAAGAGGTGGGATTCGAACCCACGGATGAGGATCGCTCATCGCCGGTTTTCAAGACCGGAGCATTCAACCACTCTGCCACCCTTCCGAAAGAGAATTGAATTATACGCAATTTCCGAAAACTGGCAAATTGCTCAAAAAATGAATGAAGGCGAAGTGGACGCCTTCAACCGTCATCCGATTTACCCATCTTTTGTCAATCCAGGCTGTACCGAATCGGCACCTGAATCTTCATCCCCGAATTCGGAACATTAAACGCCGTCCCGATGATTCGCTTGCTCAGATCCTGAGAAGCGGAATCTAAAGGACCCTTCCCGGATTTTTTAATGACTGAGGCGCCGGTTACTTTGCCGCCTGGATCGACTGAGAATTCCACTAGGACAACGCCTTCCATACCGGCTCTTCTCGCTGCTTTCGGATAGCGTTTATGCTTTTCAACCAAACTGACCAGCATTGCAGTGATGCTTTTCTTTTTAGCTGCTTGTTCGGCCGCTGCATGACCCACTGATGCAGCCTTCCCCTCTGTAGATTCAGAAGCTTTTTGAGGAGCCGGAGTCTTCTGTTCTACCTTGGGCTCTTTTGGCTTTTTAACAGGTTTCGGCTTCAGATTCAGGAAGCTTTTCTTCTACAACCTTTTCAGGTTCAACTTTAAATTCCGACTCATCTGTAAGAGGTTTTTTAGGTTCTTCGATGACCTGCTGTGGCAGAGGTTCCGGAAAGACTTCCGGCGTTTCTTCCGGTTGGATTTCCTGAATCTGAGCAAAACTCAGTTCAATAGTCCGCGGCTGCTGAGCGGGCAGCGGAGCATCTGTCTTTATGGTACAGCCTGCCCAAGCGAACGCACAGGCAAAGGCAGCCAAAGCAGCTTTGGAAAGCCGCTTGGCTTTAAGTAATTCATTGTCTTTGCGTGAAGGGCTTAACATCTCAATTCTGCTGTACAGCTGCTTTAGTACTGATTACAAAACGGCCTTCTCTATTGACTTTCGCCAAGTCAGCCAAATAAACAAAAGCTTCGAACGGAGCCTTCTCATCTACCATCAGGTTGAGCGTGCCTTCCGAATGTTCGGACAAGAAACGGGAAAGTTCTTCTTTAGGAATTTCCTGATCGTTAAAGAAATACTTTCCGTCGGACTTCACGCTGATGACAAGTTCCGCCGTCTTTTTCTTGACCTCGGAGTTCTGGGCCGCAGGCAATACGACATCCAGCACGGGTTTGCTGAACGTCATGGTCATCACAAAAAAGATGACCAGCATGAAAATCACGTCAATGAGCGGCGTCAAATCCACCCGGGGCTCTTCTTCGAGTTCGTCAAACATATCTATCTCTTAAATCTCAGGCTGCTTTTTGCTCGTCTTCTTCCATCTTCTGGGCGCAGCGGCAAGGTTCTCGGCGGATATTTAAAGCTCTATAGCTGTATTCCACGGCCTCGATTCGAAGCTCTTTAACTTTGAGCATCAGGTAGTAATAAGCCATCAGCGCCGGAATCGCGACCACCAAACCCATCACAGTTGTGATGAGGGCTGTCCAAATACCGCCCGCGAGCATCGTGGGATCAGGAGAAACGTTCTCGGAAATAGTGCGGAAAACCGTCACCATACCGATAACCGTACCCAAAAGGCCCAGCAGCGGAGAAACGGCGGAAATTAACTTGAGCCAAGTCAGCGCATTGTTCACTGGCTTGAAATGCTTGTGGAACAAGTAAGCTACTTCCGCACGAATGTCGTCGGAGTGAGCGCCGTGCGTCATGACTATATCGCGCACGATGCATTCCAAAGGATTTGTGCTCTCTCCGAAGTACCGACGAATGCGCTCCGGTGTCGCCTGCTCCATCCCGTGGAAATGCTTTTTAAATTTAGAGAGCACGCCTCTCAAATAAAGAAAATTCCAAACAGTAATCTAAAGAGCAAATACGCCGATAATTACCAACGAAATACCGGCGCATCCGATCTGGTTGTAAATCTCTTTAATGTCCATGTTTATTTGTCATTACGGAAGTTTTTAAGAAGCTCTAAGGCCCAAGCTCCGGCTTGAGCCCGATCTTCGGCTGTCGGGTGCTTGACGGCTTCATCCAATCTGGCCTGACGCTCCGGCGTCATCGGTTTTGCGCCGGGCATCTTGGCCATAGCGGCTAAGATCTTAGGGTCGATCTTTCCCTGCCAAACACGAAGACCCTTGAAGTTTTCGCACGGGAAAAGACCTGCGACCTTGTTAACCCAAGCCTGTCCTCGCTCGCTGTTGGGATCACCGCCCATAGTTCCGAAGTAAGCGATCGGTTTGGCTTTAGCCTCTTTCTGGAAAGCCTGCCAAACTTCGTCAGGCGTACCTTTATCGCACCAGAAACCGGCAAAGATGAAGTCGTAATCGTGAGGATTAACATCAGCGGGCAGTTTTTTAAGATCGGCGCCGGGAATTGCGGAAGCAATGGCGCGGGCAATGATCTCAGTGTTTCCGGTAACGGTGGCGTATGCGACTAAAACTTTCATTCTCTTCCTCTCATTAAGCTTTGTACTTCTGCTGGAGGGCAAGGAATTTTTCTTTGGCGCTTTCAATTAACTTGTGTTTTTCGCGGCCGACGTACATGGAGTAAGCAACTTCGCCGGAAGTTGTAAAGAAAGCGGCGAAGTGGCTTTCACGGCCCATGAACGGCATAGTCACAAAGCCGATCTCGGAAATGTCGCCGTACTTAAAGTGACCTTGAAGCGGACTCTTGCCTCCCATCAGATTGTAGTAGCCCATCGCTGCTTTGCCTGTCACGAGTTTGGTTTCAACTTCGATGACGTTGCCGTATGCAGTGACGATGAAGGTGATCTTTTCCCATTCGGCAATCGCGGCCCAAACGCTTTCAAAATCGGAACCCGGAGCAAAGGTGGCGGAACCTTCCGGCAGAAGATGAGCCGCTTCCTGCGCTGTCACGGCGAGCGCCTGAGCAATCGTCTCCAATGTTACGGGACGGCCGCTGTTTAAAAGTTCATTAATTTTGTTCTGCTGTTCAACGATTGTTGTCATAGGTTTACGGATTAATTTATTGAAAAGTTGCTGAAAGATTTGTTTTTTGAAGCGGGAGTCTGATGGCGCTGTCGCACACCATGTCCACGAGCTCCAGGTCATGAGTAATGACAAGCACGGCTTTGCCTTCGTCAGAAAGCTGCCGCAGGGCGCCGGCAATTCGATGAAGATTTGCGCCGTCTAAGCCGCTTGTCGGTTCATCCAAAATGATGACATCCGGTTTTTTGGCAAACGCGCAGGCAATCACGAGCCTTTGCTGCTGCCCGCCGGAAAGTGAATGAGGATGACGATCTCTGAGTTCTGTCAGGTCAAAAAGCTGCATCAGCTCCTCGGCGGCTTGCTTGCCGCCGCGGCAACCGGCCGCTTCCAGACTAGTCAGAAGTTCATCAAAAACCGTCCGCATGTACAGCTGGTGGTCTGCATTCTGCAGAACCACCGCAACATGTCTGAGGCATTCCTGAGGTTTAACCTTCTTGCCTCTTATTTCTAATATTCCTTGGGTAGGTTTGTTTAATCCTGTGAGAATTCTGGCCAAAGTCGTTTTGCCGGTCCCATTGGGGCCGAAGAGTCCTGTAATTCCTTTACGCAGTTCCAAATTGGTTCCGTTAAAAATCCTGTCCTTTCGCGGATAAGCATAGGAAAGATCCGAGATTTTCATGACGGTTTCTTTGCCCTCAGACAGCGGCGGAAGTTTGTGTCTTTTATCTTCGACATCGACTTTTCTCAGACCGTAACGTTCCCTGACCTCATCGCTCAGGTCATCAAAAGTTCCTTCCTGAACGATTCTGCCCTTTTCCATCACACAGACGCGGTCTGCCACTCCTTTTAACCAATACAGGCGATGGTCGACAATGAGGACAGCAACGCCCTTCTCTTTTAAGCGAAGAATCTCCTGAGCCAAATCCATCGTAGATTCAGGGTCCAGGTTTCCTGTCGGTTCATCCAAAATCAAGACCTGCAGCGGTTCCATCATCAGGGAAGCCAAGCCGACTTTCTGTTTTTGTCCCTGAGAAAGTTCATGGATCGTGTTCTTTAAAACGGAATTCAAGCCGAAGCGCTGAGAAGTCTTCGCGATGAGATCACGGATCTTATCGGGATGCATACCTCTGGACTCAGGCTTAAATGCCATTTCCTCTTCCACACCGAGCGCAAAGAACTGACTCTCCGGATTCTGAAAGAGTGTGCCAACCCGGTTGCTGATCTCGTGCAGTTTCAGCGTTTGATTGTTTTGGCCTGCGACGCGAACGGTTCCTTTAAGTTGGCCTCCGAAATAATGCGGGCAAAGACCGTTGATCAGGCGAATTAAGGTGGATTTACCGCAGCCGGATACTCCGGTGCAAAGTACGGCTTCGCCGGGACGAACGGTCAAAGAAATATCTTCGAGCGCGTTTCTGTCGGAAAACGGATAACGATAAGTGACGTTTTTCAGTTCAATCATCTCATTGCCGCCTTAATGTCGGTAGGAAAGTAAATTTGAAGTAAAACCGCTCCCGTGCAGATTAAGAGGACAAGGCTAATGGCTGCGATGTCATGCTTCCCGAATCTCCTTCTGTGCATAGAACCCGAATTACTCCCGGCATGAAGACCTTTGAGTTCAGCTGCAATGCCCAACTCGTCACTGGTTTTGAGCGCTCTGAAGAGAAGCGGCGTAAACAAAAGACGCGTCGTACGAATCGGATGAATCGTGCACTGCCACGGATTGATCTTGAAACCTCTTATCTTCAAAGACTCCCAGATCTGCTTCACATCGCCGGCAAACGTCGGAATAAAACGAATAATCACAGCGGCCGGAAGATAAATAATGAACGGGAGCTTCAGCTGCTGAAGGCCGTTCAAGATGTTCTGCAGTCTTCCTGTAAAGGCCATCGGCAGAATTGTGTTCATCACTGTCAGGGCTCTCAGGAACGGAATGCACAAAGAGCCGAGTTCCAAACTTTTTCCCATAGAAGGAATGAACAGTGCCAAGATAGAAGCAAATCCGACGGACAGCGCCATCATAAGGAGCGCTACGGCATAGCTCACAAAAATCAGTTTGTAGCGGCCGAGTGCAAACAGATAAAGCAGTGATGTTGTAAAAAGCAGCAGCTGTGAATTCAGTGAAGAAAGTGCAATCGTCATCACTGCCGCCAAGGCGGCAATGAACATTTTGCTGCGAACATCCAGCCGCGTTAAAACATCGAACTTAGAAGCGGACGATGCCTGCATGTCTTAATTCCTTCATAGAACGGTAACCGGTGTAAAGACCGATCAAAGAACCGGCATAACCGATCAGGACAATCGGCAGAACTACTGCCATCAGGGCCGGAGATTCGCGCATCATGAGATAGGAAACGGCGAGCGACAATCCTTTGGAGAGGAAGTCAAAGCAGCCGACGCCCCAGAAAACAGCGCCTTTCCAGCCAAGGCTTTTAACAAACTTCATCACTGCTTCGGAGACTAAAGCGGCTGCCAGCATGGGCGGAATGAGTGTGACATTTCCGCCCAAGAGCAGGAAGTTCACCAGCGCGCTCACGATAACAAAGAGGCTCAGCGTTCCCGGCTGTCTCACTTTGTAAAGCATGATCACCAGCAGTGTGGTGAAAACCACATTTTTAAGCAGAAGACTGACAGGATTCATTCCTCCGCCCACCATAGCGATTAAAACCGTGGAGAGTTTTGCGGTCGCGGCAAAAACTCCGATCACCACGAGGTCACGAGCACCCCAGCGGTCACCGAACCTTCTGAGCCAAGAGCGGCTTTCTTTTCTCTCCAATGTCATTTCCGTCATGTTGTTTTCCGTTGAAATGAATCCTTATTACCGCTTAATACTTCGCGCTCAGCTTGAAGTTGAAATGGCGTCCGGGTTCGTAGATCGAATCGCCGTACGAATAAAGCTGGTTCGTAATGTTGATGGCCTCAGCGCTTACCATGTAACGCTTCTGCGGACCGAAGTGATAAGTGGTCGCAAAGTTAAGCGTTGTATAACCGGCAACGCGGGTCGTCTCATTAGCAGATGTCGAATAAGACTTAGATGCCGTCTTGCTTCTGAGATACGTATCCGTATTCCAGCGGCCGTTAAAGACTTCGAACTCTGTCTTCACGCCGTAGCGGGCCGTAAACCCGGCAACTCCGGAATCATAGGTTGAGACGCCGTTGCCCCATTCGGTCTTTCTGCGCAGCCAAGTCATGCTGGCATAGGGGAAGAAGTGGTCCGTCGGCTTAAAGTTGACGGAAAGTTCGGCACCGAAGGTTTTAGCCTTATCTGCGTTCACGTACCTATATTCTCTGGAGTTGAAATGCTCAGTAGAGATGTAGTCATCCGCAAGGTTATAGAAGAGAGCAAAGTCTGCTTCTACTGCTCTTCCGGCATAACGTGCTCCAACTTCAAAGTTGTTGGACTTCTCCGGTTTGAGACTGGAGTTCCCGTAGATAGTACCCCCGCCCATATTATTGATCAGGTATTTTTCCTGAAGGTTAGGAACACGGAAGCCCTGAGACCATCCTGCTCTTAAAGAAGTATCTGGCAATCCTGTCCAATTCAGGCTCAAGTTAAAGACAGGACGGCTGTTTTTATCACTTCCGACTTGACCAACCTTATCATCCGGCGCATTGTTGTACTTCGTGCCTGGAGCATATCCGTTTTTAACACCAACCGCTTTACTCAGCTTGGAATCTACCCACGTGTACCGAACGCCGTAATTCAGAGTGAAGTCCTGCGGCAGAGAAGTTTCCATCGACGCAAAAATCGCATTGGTTGTTTCTTTGCCCTTTACATAACGGTTTGTCACGGTATTGAGCATCGGCGCCATAGTTGTCTTGGCCAAGGTATCAGCTTCCAACTGATCCTGAACAAACTCGTAACCGGTAATCAGGAAATTCGATTCTCCCAGCTGCCAGTCAGCCTGAAGACTTGTTCCATAAGTTTTAATGCGATTGTCTGCAAGAGAGTCCGTTACGACTTTCATGCGTCCATTAGGCTGAGAAACATAATTTCTCATGTTCTTATGGTTCTTCTGCCAATAGCCGTCCCAACGCAGACGGGTCAGGTATTCGTTAAGGTTCTTGCCTTCTGCAAAGAGTGCAACCTTGTCTCGCTTCCACTTCGGAATGCGAACAAAGAACTCGCTGTTCGGGTCTTGTTCGTATTCCCAGCTAGAGGAATTGATGTCGCTGTCAAAAGTATCCGCACGCAGACCGGCAGTGAAATGCTCATTGAAGTCGTAGCTCAAGAAAGCAGAAGCATTCTTCTGACGGAAGTCTGTACCTTTCTGGTATCCGAGCGGAGTCTTGATGTTTCCGTGGCTCTGATAACCGGCGTCCAAATGGTAATTTAAACCTTTGTAGGTCCCGCCAAGAGAAATCGTTTCTGCCCAACCGTGACCGGCGCCGTTCCAAGCAACAGAACCCTCAGCTTCAAAAGGTTTCTTAGAACCCTTCTTCGTGATGATGTTCACCACGCCACCCAGAGCATCCGAACCGTAAAGCACGGAAGCCGGTCCTTTGATCACTTCAATGCGCTCAATAGAACTCGGATCGATCAGAATCGAGGCGCCGGACATGGATTTCTGTTCGGAAATCTTCTGGCCATCAATAAGAGTCAGGGTTCTGAAGGTATCCTCTCCGCGGATGGAAACGCGCTTTAAGCCCTGAGAACCGGCGTTATTGACCATGACGCCCGGAATGTCTTCCAGGAGCTCGCCTACGTTGCGGGCGGCAGATTCCTGGATTTCCTGGTTAGTCACAACCGTCACAGCCATTGGAACTTCGAGAAGCTGCTGTTCCACGCGGCCGGCGGTTACCGTCACTTCAGAAGTCTGAACAGTTTCTTCGGCCTGAAGTGCGAGCGAGCAAAAAGTCAATGCGGCTGCAGCCGTCAATTTGAAAGTAAGATTAGTGGTCATTTTGTCTGAGATTTGAAGTAGTCGAGGATGTGCTGAGTCATGCGGCCCTGCCAGAATTGACCGGGAACCGTCAGTTCAAAACGGTTTCCGACGGGGGCAAGGAGCCCTGCTTCAGTCCAGTTATCGATCAATGGATTCCACAAAGTTGCAAACTTCTCAGAAAACTCGTGAGCCAGTTGGGAAGGGTTAAAGAAATTCAATTCAAGCTGCTCAGCGACCGCACGTCCCAGTTCCCAGAACAGAGGCGGTTTGGTCATCATGGCAATTGGTTTGACACCGCTTTCGACAGCCTTGGCCCAAGCATCCGGCTGACGGTGCTGCATGAAGCCGTAACCGCTTAAGTTGCCGCCGGCGCCGGGACCGAAAGCTAAACAATCGGTACGGGTCTTTGCGTAGTAGTTATAAAAATTTCGTTCACGGGTGTTTGAAGCCCAATGGGAGATGGAAAGGCGCTTCCAGCCTGCTTCATGCATGCTTTGCACGGCTTCCTGGAACATCGCAGCGCGAAGTTCATGATCCGGTCCGGGAGGAAGTTTGCCGTTCTGAATATATTTATAAAGAGGAGACTTCTCAAACACGCGGAGCTGGTAGCAGTCGATACCGTCAAGGTTGAGTTCTCGGCCTATCCGTAAGTCTTCTTTCCAAGTTTCCAAGGTCTGGAACGGAAAGCCGTAAATCAAATCAATCACGACAGCCGCCTGATCATAGCTCATCAGTTTCTCGAGCTGGCGAATCAAGGTTTCCTTATCTGAGCGGCGGCCGACAGCCTGACGAATCTTCGTATCAAAACTCTGGACCCCCAAAGAGAAACGGTTGGCGCCCCCGGCCAAAGCGGCTTCCATTTTGTCGGTTCCAAAACCGGACAAACGCCCTTCATAAGTGATTTCGCAGTCATTGGCGAGCGGAAGATAGCGGCGAACGGCTTTGATGATTCTTTCAATATCACAAGCTTCCAAAGCAGTAGGCGTACCGCCGCCGAAATATACAGCGTGTACGGGCTCACCCTTTTGCACCGGTTTGTCTGACCAAAGCTGAAGTTCTTTGATTAAAGTATCGGCAAAAGCGTTGCTTTCTTCTTTGTTTCGATACGGCTTGATATAGAACAAGCAATACAAGCAGCGAGTTTCGCAGTAGGGAACGTTGATATAGGCAACGGTTCGGCGTGTACGAGGTTTAGAAACGAGTTCGGAAAGCACCTCCGGCATTTCCGTAGGCAGGAGCATGGAGCTGTCCATCCCCGGATGGATATCAATCTTTTCCGGAAACGCTTCGACAATCGGATTCTCAGAAACTTTGGCCAACCAACGACTGATGTCGTCCGGCACTCTTCTCTGGAAAGCATTAAACATCGGGACTGCTTTCTCTCGGTCAGTGTGTTGTGCTTGCATAATGCTAAAATATTGTATTGATAATGATTATCATTTGAATAAATTTAGCGCTAAGACAATTTTAATACAAATGATTATTATTATCGTTTACCCGAATCCTTGTAATCAATATGTATAAAAATTTAACCGGTTCGGATTGATCTGAATTTTTATTAACCATTTGAGACTTTCGTTTAAAACAGTAGTTTGAAGAATGGTTAATCTTTGAATAAAAACAGACAAAAGGAAAAAATTCGTGACTGAATTTAATATTCCGGCACTTCAAATTGAACATATTTCGAAGTCTTTTAACGCCGGTAAAAATCCAAAAAAGGCCCTTTCGGATGTGAGATTTTCGATTGAACAAGGCGATTTTTTCGGCCTGCTCGGCCCTAACGGAGCCGGAAAAAGCACTTTGATCGGTGTACTGGCCAAGACTGTAACGCCTGACAGCGGAAACGTTTCTGTTTTAGGTTACGACATTCGCCGTGACTGGCAGCAATTCAAAATGGCGATCGGCATCGTCCCGCAGGAAATTACTTTCGATCCGTTTCTGAGTGTATGGGAGACATTAAGACTGCAGAGCGGATATTTCGGCCTGCGTCACAACGATAAGTGGCTCAACGAACTGCTTGAGGTTCTGGATCTTGCCGATAAAAAGAAAGAAAGCGTCATGCGCTTGTCCGGCGGTATGAAACGCCGCGTTCTAATCGCCCAGGCGCTTGTCCATAAACCGCCTCTGATTGTGTTGGATGAACCGACAGCCGGGGTCGACATCAACCTTCGCCACTCGCTTTGGACCTTTATGGAAGAGCTAAACCGCAAGGGACACACGATCATTCTGACGACCCATTACCTTGAAGAAGCAGAACGACTCTGCAGAAATGTCGCCATGCTCAATCACGGACGCATTGCAGCCTTAGAGAACACACGCGATCTTCTGAAGGAATACTCCAAAGACCGTGTTGTTTTTACCCTTTCGGCTCCTCTGCCCTCGGACTTTCCGATTCAGGTAGAAAAGCTTCAGGACGGATTCTATTGCCTGAAGTACGACACCCCGGAAGGTTTAAGAATCCTGCTCGACGAGCTTCATAAGCGAGGCTTAGAGCCCGAAGGTTTAGAACTCGGCAAAGCCAATCTCGAAGAAGTCTTTATGAGGATTACCTCTAAATGAAATTCAAAATAGAACCTCAGCCTTACCGTCCCGGAGCTTCTTTTCTTACGCTTTTGGAAAAAGAGATTCTCCGATTCAAAAAGATTGCATTGCAGACGATTTTTGCACCGGTTCTCATGGGACTTTTGTATTTGCTCGTGTTCGGGCAAGTCTTAGCCGGCAAAATGCCGACTTTTGACGGCGTGAATTACCTGCACTTCCTTGTTCCCGGTCTCGTAATGATGACGATGCTGCAGAACGCTTTCGGAAACAGCTCTTCTTCGATGTTGTCTTCGAAAATCATGGGAAGTCTGATTTTTATCCAGCTGCCGCCCTTTGCCGGCTGGGAGCTGTCATTAGCGATGATCGGCGCCTCTATTGTACGTGCCTTAATCGTCGGCGCAGGTGTTTTGCTTGCTTCGTTCCTTTGGTCTCCTCCTCCGATGGACCATATTCTTTGGATTTTGGTCTTTGGGTTTATGGGCGCCGCTCTTATGGGGTCCCTAGGCCTTATCTGCGGATTATGGGCTGATAAGTTTGATCAGGTCGGAGCTTTTCAAAGTTTTGTTATTCTGCCGCTGACATTCCTGTCGGGTGTCTTTTACTCGATTAACCAGCTGCCGCCAGTTTTCCAGACGTTGTCGAGATTTAATCCATTCTTCTACATCATTGACGGATTTCGGTACGGGTTCTTCTCCCAAAGCGACTTCAATCCTTGGGTCAGCCTGTTCGTTGTAACGATCTCCGGCGTAGCAGCTGCAGTCTTTGCGACATATTTATTGCAGGTCGGTTACAAAATCCGCAAATGATTGTTAACGGAGATTAAGCACGAACAGGCTATTTGGACAGTCGACAAAATAAAGAATCGCCGGTTGCTCAGGTACCACGGCATATGAATACTCAGATCACTGCCGTTCCTTTCGGTTCCTGAGAGCCAGCTGGCTTCTTCCTTGCTCAACAAGCAGCGCTTGCGCAACAGAATGATCAACGCAAACTTTACCGACCGGCTGAAGCAGAGTTCCAAGCGATTTAGCCATCACAATGGCAACCGGAATACCGATAATGCTGCAAAAACAGCAGACAATCTGTACCAGAGAGAGTATGACCATCGGGATACCTAAGAAGATGACGTAGACTGCCTTCAGAATAAATCCATAAGTTTGCCAAAGGATATTTTTATTCGCATCGCCGTCTATCTCAGATTTAGAAACCATGTCATAGGAAAACGGCAGGAGCAAAAATTTCGAATACTGGATGAGACCTAGACCGATCGGCGCTGCGATGATCGTAACAACAAACAAAAGGCCAATCAGAAAAACGAGAGCCGCCGTAACAAAGCCTAGAAATGGGATGTTCCAAATAATATTTCCTAAGGTACGCATTCAATATTTCCAATCAAGTAAGAGGCAATTAAGCGGAGATATTTTACTGAAGAGGCCTTCCTGAACTCGGGTTAGACGGCGATAGGTCATTGTCCGCTACGAGTTTTTCTAGCCATCGCATAATTCAAATCATCGGCGCGAACTTGAGTAATCTTATTTCAACAAAAAGTGAGTTGTAAAAAAAAATCGACAGACGAATCAATGATTCTGCCTGCCGTTTTCCCAATGATTGCACGCTAGGTAAGATTGCATCGTTCAGGGGAAAAAAATCGTTTCACCACATATCTTGATTATTTAAATGGTATTTTCAAATTCTAATAATGATATTGCTTCTAAATCAACGTTTATTCTAATAAAACTGACAAATATGTCGCAAAAAAGCAAATAAAGTTAAAGAGTAAGGGATTTAAATCGAACAAATTCTTTCTTTGAGACATCAAATAGGATTTCTTGCTGCCTGCTGACAAAAACTCTCTTCTCGAGTTTGGCTTATATCTGTCGCCTAGCTATAGAGTTTAGGAGCCGCTCTTCTCTGAATCCTCTTTTGTTTTCCGAAGTTGCCAAAGCCAAAGTTCATAAAAAATAAAGAAGAAATTCTCTTTTCCTCCCCCGTACAGGGGTATCGATCAGCTGGCTGCCTCACTAGACTGACTATTGTCTATCAAGAGGTTTTCACATGAAAAAACTTTTACTCACTTCTGCCCTTCTAGCCGCACTTCCTTTGGTTGTCCAAGCTTCTGATGTCACTTTTAGAGCTGGGACTTATGAGGCTTCTGCCGATGGAATTCACGGCCCCGTTGTAGTCAAAACAACCTTTTCAGAGCATAAAATCGATTCCATTCGGATCGCTAAGCAAACGGAAACCGAAGGAATTGGCACTGTAGCAGCTTCCGAGCTTCCGAAAAAGATTCTTAATGCGCAGTCAACTAAGATCGACGGCATTGCAGGAGCTTCGATAACTTCCAAGGCTATTTTCTCTGCGGTAAATAAATGCATTGAACAAGCAGGCGTAAAGCCCGACCAACTCATCCCGGTAATCGCTAAAAAACAAACCAAAGAAGAAAAATTGTCAGCAGATATGGTTGTTGTCGGAGGAGGCGGATCCGGAATGGCTGCTACGATCGAAGGCAGAATGAGGGGATTAAAAGTAGTCCTCGTTGAAAAAATGCCTTACATCGGCGGAGCTGCCGCGATTTCGGGAGGCCAAGTCGTTGCTCAGGGATCAAAACTTCAGAAACAATTTGGTTCAACCAAAGACAGTCCGGAATCCATGATGAAGGACTTCCTTGCCAACGGGCATAATCTTAATGACAAACGCATGCTGTCTTTGTACGCCCATAATGTTGGACAAACAATCGATTGGCTGCATGACAAAGTCGGAGTGAAATTCATTCCAAATGATTTGCCTTATCTTGCGGAGTATTCACATCGACGCGCGCTGGAATTCCAAGGGGGAGCCAAGACGATGGCTCAGCACCTTAAGAAAGTGATCAGCGAGAACGGTGCCAATGTTCTTTACAACACACGTGTACAAAAACTTTTGACAGACGACAAAGGAAATGTCACAGGGGTGCGCGCTGTCGATAATAATGGCGTGACTTACACTATCACTTCAAAGGCCACTCTGCTGACAACCGGCGGATTCGGAAATAACAAAGAAATGCTTTCCGAACCGGTCAAGAGTGCCCTGTACTATGGGCCTGTCTCTTCAACCGGCGACGGACATCAAATGGCCTTGTCTTTAGGCGCTAAGACTCAGCTGATGCAGTATGGAAAACGTTATCCAAACGGTATCGAAGTCTCTCCCGGAAAAGCAAAATCCACGATTTATGCCAACGTCGGTGCCTTCGACCACTCAGGAATCCTAGTAGACGTTAACGGGAAGCGATTTGTCAATGAAAAAGCGAGCAATCGCCATATCTTGGACCCGATGATGGAAACCTCCAACAAACAGGCCTACGTATTTATGGATGAAGGCTCTTGGAAAGGTTTTTACAAACGCCTTCCCGAAACAGGTGTTTCCCACGAAGACGCTGATAAGTATTTAGCACAAGACGGAAAGTCGTCTCCTCTCTTTGTTAAAGGCGCTACGCTCGAACAAGCTGCTAAGAAAGCGGGGATCAATGCTGAAAATCTTGCTAAGACCGTTGCTCGTTACAACGAATTCGTAAAAACCAAGAAAGACGCTGACTTTAACCGTCCCCTCCAATACATGAAGAGCGAAATCTCTTCTCACGGACCTTATTACATCGTAGAGCAGAAACCTAGATTCGCTACTACGATGGGCGGCTTAGTCACTAACGATAAACTCAATGTCGTTCGCAAGGATGGCAGTACGATCGGAAATCTATACGCTGCCGGTGAATTGGTCGGGGGCACAATGGGAGATGATTCTCCTGCCGGTGCCAATGTCGGTTGGGCATTAACCAGCGGTAAATTTGCAGCAGACCGTATTGCTGATCAAATTAAATAAGAGTTCCTCTACCGTCCTGGAAGACCTTGTGATATCCACACAAGGTCTTTTTATGTCTTATCCCGAAAACGGAATAAACCTTAAGATCGAGCTGCATTTTTACCGCTGATGCGACCCATTACTAAGCAATTTGCCAACGAGCCTCCGCCGATCCTGTCTTTACCAAAAATACCTCCCACAACCTCTCCGGCCGCAAATAAACCGAGAACTACTCTGCCGTCCTTGTCAAGAACACGAGCCTCCTCATCGGTCTTCAGCCCGTCCAGACTCGTATGGACATAAATATTTTCTTTTCCCCAATAGAACGGAGGTTTTTCAATCCGCTGGGTAAATACCGTTTTACCGAATTTATCTCTCCCGGCTTCGACAGATTGGTTATATTCATCTAAAGTTTTACGAAGCTTTTCTTCCGGAATTCCCATCCCTACCGCCACCTCACGGATAGAAGAGGCTTTCTTAACAATTCCGCTCAGTAGTTTGACTCCAAGAGTCGCTCCTTTCTCGGACTGCG
>ENA-UONV01001387-UONV01001387.1-human-gut-metagenome-genome-assembly--contig:-CS4-NODE-1387-length-21362-cov-4.633172_pt1 | contig 21362 bp, 17 predicted proteins | sample MGYA00242461_ERZ724008 | MGnify/ENA metagenome assembly ERZ724008 | reverse complement strand
ATGGATAAAAATAAAGTTTTTGCTATATATAAATTATAATATTCTAATATAAAATTATCCATGTGATTCCTAAAAATTGCATCTGAATGATACCGCAATAATTGCTATTTAATAATGATATGTGTATATGCGGAAAGGCTTTTTATCGGAAGGCTTTGCAATTATTTAGGACTTTGGTATATAAAATATATAAACGAGTCGCAGGTTGGCAATGGCAATTCTATATCGTCAATAAGCGAAGATGGAGAAAAAAGTGAGTCTATATTTACTGATATTTTTTGAGCCAGCATAGGTAATGTAAGCGGGAATGGGTATTCTGCTATTGACAAAACGGGCTTTCGAGCTGATACTTATGATAAGTTATCGTTCTTTACAGACAAATCCTACATTGAAGGCTTGGGCTGCGCGTTTTAATTGAGAAATTACTGCGCTGATATGGCAAATGTCTGACCCAAGACCTCAACGGTTCCTCTGTCGGTTGGGATAATTCTGCGCATTGTAATAATCAATACTTATGATTGATTTGTATGGCGCATATGACTTGGCAAACAGCGCGTATATCGGCATTAAAGTTCAAGATGGTACAATGACTAGGGTATATGTTTAAGATTTTTAAAAGAAGCAGGAAAACTTTATCGGAATGATATGAAAAGAATTTTTTACATTGTTATCTTATGTATAGTGATAATATTTTTATTCCTTCCCGATTATAGAGCAACTAGGACGGAAGAAGCCGTAAATGTACAGGCATTTAATATAATAACTAAATGGCAAGACAAACTAAGAGACGACGCCCCTTTTGATTTTTCTACTTTTTCGTCGCTCTTTACACCAAAAGACGTTTTAAGTGAAATAAACTTGTACGAAGAAAGGATGCGGAATTTTTATAATATATCGCCTAGCTCCAATATTTCAGCTGTCGGTGAGCTTATGAAAATTCAAAAGAATAATTTTATTTTAAATGTAAATGTACAAAACTTTTTTCCCATAACGAATTTTACCGCCAAAAAGCGATATTGGCATTGGTTATACGGTGTTTTTATACCTTTAAATAATACGCCCAAATATGCATTTATTCGCTTGGGATATGATTGTAGGATTAATATAATGGAGTCTTTTATTGGAGAAAACTCTTTTATTTCCCTCTTAGGTATTGACGGTAATAGTGGAAAAATTTTAGACAAAGAAATAGAACATATTTTTATTGAGCGAATGAAATTAAAAAAAGTAATCAGATAGCATTATACTTATATGATGTAAAATTTCATCTAAATTGCTAAACTTGTAAATTAACGGAAGGTAACAAGAAATAATGAATAATGTTTAATCAATAATGTAATGGTTTTTATGAAGATTATTTTTTTTATTTTACGGCTTATTTGTATTCCTATTTTCATTTTTACCTCAAGGGAAACAATAATAATTATGACAAAAATAGGATTTCACAATTATCTATTAGAAAATGGATTAGAAAGAGAAAACATATATATAATATTTTTTGTTACATCTTGTTTCTTTGCCGCATTGATTTGTGTTTTATATTTAAAATTTGTCTCAAGATTAAAGCATTATTTTTATTAGCTTATTAAAGAGATTCATTGTATGGGCATAGAATCAAAGAAGCGTTTTTTTTGTGTATGTTGATACGCTAATTGCTGGCGATATTCTTGGAAAAGCTTAAGTAAGATAGTGGAGAATGGGTATTTGGCTACTGACAAAACGAGCTTTCTGCACGATACTTCCGACAAGTCATCGTTCTTTACAGGTAAACCTAATACTCCTCAAATCTTTTTAAGAGAATATCTCAACCATTGCATAAATGTAGTTAAGAAAAAATTCACGACTAGGTCTTGCATTTTTACGCAATTATTTTCTTGGGAACTTTACTTAATTGCCAGTCGAATGGACATACTTTAACTCCAATGTAAAACGCGGCAAAAGCGGCAGATTTCGGATTCTCATTCTCAGTTTTTAAGCGTGGGTTGTGGGATTCTTCAAAAATTTTTCTTGTAGAGGAGTTTTACGATGTTATTTTTAAAAAACTTCTTATTATTCTTTAATGTTATACATATTATGAGCAAATATTTGGCACTCTTATTGTTGTCCTTGCCGTGTCTTTCAATGGCTGCACAACCTGTATTTTATGCGCCTCTTGACGATTCCGCAGAAGTCATTGCGCCCGACGGCTCAAAGCTTAAAAGTGGTATTATATATGGAAAATCCGGATATTTTCAAGGTGTCTCTGGAAAGGCGCTTGAAGTAAAGCGGCATGCGTACGACCAGGCTACTGCGCTAAATTTCGCGGGGCTTCCGGAAACGGATTGGAACGAGGCTACGGTTTCTTTTTGGTTTAAACCGTATTGGAAAGAAACCGATCCTGAGGGATTCCCAATCTTTACAGCTAACGGCAAAAATTTCCGCTTTTATTTTCTAAAAAGCGCGCGCGGATATATGGAGTTGAGCGTTTGCGCGCCACAGCAGCTTCAAATACTCTGCAAAAACGTCCTGAAAAAAAACGAATGGGCGCATATAGCATTCACATGGGACACTAAAAAGGGCGAGGCCATCTTATATATAAACGGGAAGATGGTCGGCAAGAAGGTCGATTCTTCGCGCTCTCAGAAGCTCGAAAAACATTCGCTCAATATGTGGCTTGGAAATTCCGGAGGCGACCGATTTAAGGCAAAAGTCGGCAACGGCCTGTACGATGAAATTAAGATATTCGACAAGGCTCTTCCTCAGGAGGAAATTTTTGCGCTCTCGACTTCGGGTTCGGACTCGGAGTTGGCGAAAATAAATCCGGACATCATTCCGTTTGCGAATGGGTCGGCAGAGTTCATAATATCAGATAAGCATGCAAAATACCAAGGCCCAAAGAAACTTCTTGAGCTCGATTTAGGCGCCGACAAGATATCCATTGTTTCCATGGGGGCATCCGGCAAAGTATCTTTTGTTTATAGCGGAAGCTCTAAAAATTCGGCGATAGAGTCGGCTTGCATTCTTAATTTATCTCAGCCGCACAAAATCCTCATAAAACAAAACGGCAAAGATATCGAATTTTATATAGACGATTCGCTCCAAGGCTCTATCAAGGACGCTTCATTTACAAAAGTTATTGCGGCGAAAGCTGCAAAGGATTTTTCGGCATATCCGAACACTGGTTTCCCGTCCAAAGACGACTTAAATAAACTATCGGATACTTCCACAAATGCGGCCGAAAACGACTTGTGGACTCTGGCAGACGCGGCGCGGCGCTCTGACGGCGCAAGGTCGGGCGTATGTCTGAACGGCTATTGGCGCGTAATACCAGCTAACGAATACTCTTATGCGCCTTCCGGCAAATGGTGGTATATGCGCGTGCCCGGAAGTTTCAGGTCGCCCCTATACAACATTTATCCGCTCGCAGGCGACAAACTCGGGAAGGGCACTCAATACTGGAATGGAAAATCTCTCATCGAAAACAGGTCGGGCTGGTACCAGCGGGTCTTTGAGGTTCCCGCTGACTTGAAAGGCGAGCGCGTTTTCCTGAACTTTGAAAATCTCAACGGCGACTACGGCAGAATATATCTCAACGGGAAACTGATAGACTCGTTCAGGCAGGACTTCAAATGCTTTCCCGTAATTCCTAATCCGAGGAGAATAGACGTCACAGACTTGCTCTCAAAGGACGGTAAAAATGTTGTCACTGTATTTATAGACAGGGCGTATATAGCCTTATGGCGCGGGGTCCCGAGCATTGGCGACCACGAGGAGATTGCAATCGGGGATGTATGGCTTGAAAAGGCTCCTTCGCGAATTTTTATTTCGTCGGCCATTGCATTGCCGTCGTTCAGAAATTCCAATGTTTCGCTCCTTGCGAGGATTCAGAATCCCGGCGCCCAAAAAGGCGAGGGAAGGGTGGAATTCTCTTTTATGGACGCGAGCGGAAAAACAAAAACTTTTTCCAAAAAATTTGAAATTACCGGCGAGCGCGAGCAAGTAGTAAAGTTTGTCGAAAAATGGAAAAATCCCGTCCTTTGGGACGCCGAAAATCCGAATCTTTATAAAATGAGCGCCGCGCTATTTGCCGACTCAAATATAGCCGATACTTTCCCGTCTAAGGATTTCGGCTTCCGCGAGGCTTGGGTCGAGGGCGGAGAATTCAGAATGAACGGCAATAAGATGCGCATGCGCATGTGGACATCGCCGGCTCTTGGGAGGCTCCGCCAATATTTTGGGCACCCTAACTCCATGGGGCAGTACGTCGCCCATATTAAGGGAATGAATTACGACACTGTACGATTTGATCCTTTCAGAAAGACTTCGCAAGTCGCATGGCCCGAATACTTGCGCGAATGCGACCGCGCAGGCTTGTACAACCTCTTTCAAATGCCTCCATACGAGGACGAGGAAATCGGCGAATATTCAAGGCAGGTTGAGAGATTTTTGGAGCATTACGGCAACCATCCCTCAATATTGATGTGGTACACGGATTTCAATACTTGCTCCTATCCGTGGAACCAGGATCCCGCGAAGCTCACGGACTACTCATACGATCCTCCGTCAAAGCGCGAGCCGCGCCGCCGTGCGCGCGTCGCCGAAAATACCATGCGGGCAATCGATCCCTCTCGCGAGCTTTTCCAGCATGCCGGCGGGGCATCCGGAAAGATTTTCACGTCGATGAACTACCAATCTTTTGGAACTCCGCTGCAAGAGCAGGAGGATTGGCCGCAGCAGTGGGCTAAGAAGCACGAGCGCCCTCTTATGGTAGTGGAGTCGGCCTTCCCGTACCCCGCGCAGTGGCGGCATTTTGACGACGACTCCGTCGGGACCTTGGGCGCAGAACACGCTGCGAGGTATTTTGGAGATTGCGTGTACGCTGCCGAGACTAATCCCATACCGCACACGCAAGAGTGGCAGTATTCTCCGTACGCAAATCCCAACGAAAATATTCGCCGCCTATCCGCGCTAATGTACACGCGCGTTGTAAAGGCATGGAGGGGATACGACATGTCGGCGCTCGGCGACTTCCCCGGCGGGCGCGACATGTGCCATACGGCTGTCACTTACGACAACCACAATGTTGTTTTTGACACTCTCGTCGATGCAAATGTAAAGGCGCCCGGCCTGCGCCCGGACAATCCGTTGGGGTGGAGCGAAACCCAGCGCCACTTGCTTACGGACTACACAAAGAGGGCAAATCTAAACGACGTTGTCGCCGACTGTTTTGCCCCTGTTCTCGTATTCTTAGGCGGCGACCCCAAGAATTTCACGTCTAAGGACCACGCTTTCTATGCGGGGGAAAAATTTGTAAAGAGCGCGGTGACTGTAAACGACAGGACAACCCCGCAGACGCTCTTGTTCAAATGGCGCCTTACTGTTGAAGGCGGCTTTGAACCTGCCGCATCCGGAGAGTTTAAGAAGACGGTCGATGCCGGCGGTCTTGAAAAGTTCCCGATAGAAATCACGGCACCGAATGTATTTAAGCGCACCAATGCTAAGCTCGAGCTTGCCGTGCTAAACAGCGACGGATCCCTCTTGAAGGAAGACTCCCTCAAACTGCAATTCTTCCCAAAAAGAGTGCAGCCCAATTTTAAGGACGCGTCCGTAGCACTGTACGATCCGAAGGGAAATACGGCGGAGCTGCTTGAGAAGGCGGGGCTCGCCTACAAAAAAATAAAGAAATTCGAGGAGCTTGGCGACGCAAGATTGCTTATAGTAGGTCAGAATGCGATAGGTAAAAAGCCCTCGGCGCTGCTTGCAAAAGTCGAGGAATCCAAACTTATAGACAAGGGCTTGAAGGTGCTTGTGTTTGAGCAGAAAGCCACGGCGAACGTCGCAAATTTTGTATTCGAATCTCCGAGCTACCGCAACGCATTCATACGCTCGCCGAAAAGCCCGTACGTTGCGGGGCTATCCGACGAGGATTTCTCAGATTGGCGCGGAGACTCTGACACTGTCGAGGCGTTTGTCGTTTCGGAGGAAAACTCCCCGCATTACCCGCGTTCCAAGTGGAAGTGCGGCAACGGCGGCATAGTGAGCGGAAATGTCATTCGCAAGCCGTCTTACGGCAATTTTACGGCGGTTGTTGACTGTGGGTTTAACCTCATGCATTCGTCGCTGCTCGAAATGCGCCGCGGGCACGGAATAGTTTTGTTCTGCCAGCTTGACGTCACTTCAAGATACGGAAAAGATCCTGCCGCCACAATGCTGACAGACAATATTCTCAAGGAAATGACAAACCGCTATTTGCCGGTCGGCCCGCAGCGCGTCGCGTATGTCGGAGGCGACGAAGGCGCAAAACTTCTCGACAGAATGGGAATGCAGTACCAGCGGCTGACCCCGAAAAATAGGTGGGAGATCGGGTCTGCGCAAGTTGTAATTCTCGGGGCTGGGGCTGAGAAAGAGCTTCTTGAATCTGTCGGCAAGATTGCCGGCAGGACAAACTCGATTGCTGTTGTCGCTTTGCCAGGGGCGGATTTAAGCGTATTTGGCGGCAACTTGAAAATAGGCAAAAAGAATATATTCCGCGCGTTCGCTCCCAAGAATGATCCGCTATTTGACGACATTGCCGACGCTGATCTGTATTTTAGAAACGCCCGCGAACTTCCCGTTATAGAAAATGCGCCCGAATGGATGCGCTCGACTAATCCGGCTCTCTTTGGCGCGATAGACAGGGAAACGGGAATGAATGCGATTTTCACAGTCGCGCCGGACGACGTAAAGGGCGCGTGGAATTCGGAGAAAGTAGCGAGGGTCTGGAACAATATATTTAACAATATGAATATAGGCCTTGGCAAAAACCTAAAAATATTTTCGTCCGAAAAATACCGCCACAATAAACTCGGCAAGAAGGACTCCGCAAATGAATGGTCTCCGTACATAGACGACTTGGATTTCTATGACGGCGACGCGTTCCATAATTGGTAATGCGCCAAGCAATGCGCAGCGCGCGGAATATCTAATATTCCGCGCGTTTTTTTATGTTTTATATTTAGCGCGTTAACGTTGCATTGCGCCTAAAACAATATTTTGCGATTCACCAAAGAAAAATATCGGCGGCATTTTTAAGGGCGGTTCGCAAAATTTTAACTCTTCCGCAAAGCATTTGGATTTTTCTCTAAAACGTGCAAAAGTATTTTGTTTGGGAGGTTTGTACCCCTCCGGTAGCGAAAAATATTTTTGAGCGCATTTTGGAGCGAGAAATAGAACATTGGCATTCGCAAAAAAAACATCTTATGAAACGATATTTTTTGTCGAACGCGCGCAATGGCCGCAAGAGTGCAGGGCACTAAAAAAAATGGCGATTTTACGTGTAGAAAGGAATTTTTATAGTATTAGAGCCAAAAATTCCGCATTGGATTTTGTCTGACCCATGCGGTCGATTAGCGTCTCGGCGGCGTCCTCCACTTTTGAGCCTGCCATTGCGCGGCGGAGGAATGACGACGCTTCAAGCTCTTTTGCCGACAGCAGCAGTTCTTCGCGCCGTGTCCCCGATGCGGAGAGGTTTATTGCGGGCCAAATTCTCAGTTCAGCCACTTTTCTGTCGAGCACCATTTCCATGTTGCCGGTACCCTTAAATTCTTGAAAAATCAAATCGTCCATTCTTGAGCCCGTCTCGACAAGGGCTGTTGCGATAATCGTGAGGCTGCCGGCCTCCTCGGTGTTTCTCGCAGACGAGAAAATTTGACGCGGGCGTTCGAGTGCGCGTATATCGAGCCCGCCCGTCATTGTCCTGCCGCCGTTTGCTTTCGCGGAATTGTGCGCGCGGGAGAGGCGGGTTATGGAGTCCATCAAAAGCACGACATCCTTGCCGACTTCCACAAGGTGTTTTGCGCGCTCGAGGGCGAGGTCCGCAATTCTTATGTGGGTGTCAATATTTTCGTCGTTCGAGGAGGCGAAAATTTCCGCTTGGGGCAAGTCCATTTTAAAGTCTGTGACTTCCTCAGGGCGTTCGTCCACGAGCAAAATCATGAGATGGCATTCAGGGTGGTTTGCGGAAATTCCGTATGCGATATCTTTAAGCAGGGTGGTTTTGCCGGTACGCGGGGGAGCTACTATCAAACCGCGCGTACCTTTGCCGATGGGGCAAAAAATATCCATAATGCGCGCGCTCATGCGCTCCTCTTTGGTTTCGAGTTTAAGCTTTTCTTCCGGCGCGATAGTCGTCAGGTTTCTAAATTGCTGAACTTTTCTTCGTTCGGCGCACGGCAGGCCATCTATTGTTTCGATAAAGCGCACTTTGGGGTTGGGGTGTCCGTCTGCCTGGTGGGCTTTTGCGACAATAAATTGGCCTTTTTTTACGTTGAAGCGCTGGACGAGTTCCTTTGGGACATAAGGGTCGGTATTGCGCATTTTGCCGGAGCGTTTTGGGTCGAGCAATACGCCGTTATTGTTTGTTGTCGGTGCGAAAATTCCCGACACTTCCATAATTTCAAGATTTCTATTTTCCATATATGCGCTCAGGACGCTGTTAATTGGGTTTTGGATTGCAAATGGGCGCGGTAAAATTCACACAGCTTGAAAATTTTTAATAGCCCACACGGGGCGGTTGCCGCAGGTTCAATAAATTTTACCGATATCCGCCACAATATTCATTCAGACAAAAAGAACTTCGGCGGATTTTGTTCTTTAATCAGACCAGAGATTGCGGGCTAAGGCAATCTTTTTTTGAAAAAAAGAATTTTTAGAAAAATTTTTTACCGGTTAAAATTTTATCGGCGACGTTGCTAAAAAGAAAAGAAAAAGAGTTGAAAAATTTTTCGCAAGTGTGTGGAAGCGTTAATGGGTTTCTATTGGGAATTACCTTAGCAAATTGCCATGTGCGAACTTTGGTTGAATTATATTATTCCAAGTCCGTAAATAAGCGTCGGATTCAAAATGCGCCGCAGAGAAATGCCTAATTGCTGTACGCAATTACAAAGTTTCTTTAAAACGGGTAAAAGATGAACGCAACAAAGATGCGCCGCTAATCTATTGGGAAAGAGATTGAAGCGAAAGCTTTTTTATTTTTGCAAGGCGCGCGAAATCGACCACTTTCATCACGTTTTGCAATGACGACTCCTTGTCGCCCAAGACGATTAGCTCCGGAGTCGGAGATTTTGAGAGGTCTTTTATTTTAGCTTCGAGCGACGATTCCGATATTTCGTCGGAGTTCCAAAAAAATTTACCGTCTTTTGTCACCGATACTGTTGCCGGCTTGTTTTTTGAGACGCTTTCAGACGATTTCATGGAGGGCGGGGTGATGTCCACCGCATAAATCTCCTTGAACTGCATTGTAAGCAGGAAGAAAAAAATGAGGCTCGTTAGCACGTCGACGAGCGGCACGATGTTTATTTCTGCGCGCCGGCGCCTTTTTCTGTGCAAAATGTTCATTTGCCGGATTCCCTGCGGATATCGATAAGCCTCTCGACGCAGATATTGATTTGTGCGCAAAGCTTGTCGATTTTTCTATTTAAATATGAGTTCCCAACGATTGCGGGAATGGCGATGCAAAGCCCGAGAATTGTTGTGGAAAGCGCGAGCGCAACCCCGCGCGAAATTGCCTCCGGAGTTGGCGACGCCTCGCCCGAAGCAAACACCGTGACAAGCCCCGCGACAGTCCCGAGCAGGCCAAGCAGCGGCGCTGCCGATATTACGATGTCAAGCGCGAACATGCCTCTTTCGAGGCGCGTCATTTCGAGTTGCGCGAAGGCTTTCAGCGCCTCGGGATCTGGGTTTGAATTTCTGTTGAAAAACAGTATTCTGCCGACAGTCGTGGAGAGGTCGCCTTCGTGGTCGGATATTTTCCCCGATAGGAGCGCCGAGGCTATTTGCCTGGGTACGATTTTAGATTCCCGCAAAGCGACAAGCCGTTCAAAAATTATATAAATTCCGACGAACGAGCAAAGCAAAAGCGGGTAGATAAAAATCCCGGCGCCTTCGAGGATGAATTTCATTTTTTATTTGTAGTATGGGAGGTTTGCCGCAGTTTTTGCGATTTCATCTTCGGCGTCGATAAGGCCCGCGATTGGGTCCCACGTTCCCGACATCAAAGCGGCGCGCGCGTTTTCTGGCATTGAGCATTTGCAGGAGAAATCTCCGCAAGAAAGAGTCATGTTTTCGAGATTGATCTCGACTGGAAGTTCAGGGGCAGCCTCTATTAGCTCGCCGATTTTTGCAATATCTTCAGCTGACGCGCAAACGCACGGAATGCCCAGTGTGGTCGAATTCCCGAAAAATATTTCCGCGAAGCTCTGGGCGATTATGCCCCTGAATCCGTAGTGCCATAGCGATTGTGGCGCATGCTCGCGGGACGACCCGCAGCCGAAATTTGCCCCGGAAAGAAGAATTTTCGCGTTTTGCTTGCGCGGATCAGTCAAGGGGTGTTTTTTGTCGGTGCCGTCGGCGTTTTTGCGTTCGTCGTAGAAGGCGTATTTTCCGAGCCCTTCAAAGGTCACGCAGACCATAAAGCGCGCGGGTATTATTCTGTCGGTATCGATGTCGTTGCCGGGAACGAACACCGCCTTACCTTTTACGTTGTTAATTTTTTCGAGTGCCATTGTTTTGATTAGAAGGATTTTTTTTCGCACTACAATCTAAAAAAACAGTCTAAAAAAATAAAAATGTCCGCGAAAAAAAATAAATTGTGGAAATTTTCTTAATATTGGGCATATATTTAGCCGATAAATTTAAATAAAAGCAAAAAAATATGAAAAAGATAATAGCAATAACGGTTTTGGGAGCGGCGCTATGCGGTTGCCAGTCGGCTCCGGAAGCCTCTCCCGAACAACTTGCAATTGAGGCCGTATATTCGGTTGACTCCCGCGTGGCGTCAAATTCAAAGTCGCCTGCGGAAGTGGTGGATAAGCTTCAATCAATCCGCCTGAACGTCTGCCCCGCGGACTTTATCGACGCATATCGCGACTATATTAAAGGTTGGGAGGCGCTGGTTGATGTTGCCAAGAAGATGTACGCACAGAATATGCAAAAGGCGTCTTCCGATATTGCCGCTTTCGTTTCCGACTACCAGTCGAATCCCGTCGAGGCTACGGTTAACTTGAAAAAGCAATGGCCGGCGTTTTCTTCCGACATCGACTCCGCAACGACAAAACTCTCGAAGAGTTTTACCGCGATGACCGCTATCGGCGCGAAGTACAATGCCGTTTATAAGAAAGATTCCTCTATTTTTTAGTAAAAGCATATAATGGTTTAAATCTCCGTACCGTTTTGGTTCGGAGATTTTTTTTCTTTGAATTTTTAACAAACGGTGGCAGAAACTTGTCTTTACTGACAATATGGACGACGAAAGAAAATCGCTATACAGTTGGAAAAATATCTCGGTGCTCGTCCCCAAAAATCCGAGGGCTTTGCTTTCGATTTTCAAATCGTTAAAGCACCGGTATTTTGCGTTGTATTTTGGAGGAATGCTATTTTCGCTCATAGGGGCGTGGATTCAGCAGGTGGCGATGGGGTGGCTCGTGTACAATGTGACGAATTCGGTATTCATATTGTCGCTTTCAGTATTTTTGTCGCAGATACCGGCGCTTGTATTCACCCCTTTTGCCGGGGTGGTTGCGGACAGATTTAATAGGCGCAATATATTGATAGTCACCCAGCTTTGCATGATGTCGCTTAGCTTCATTCTCGCTGTAATGACGCTTGTGGGGTTTATAAATATAGGAGTCATACTTTTAATTTGTTTTGTTTCCGGGATTGTTTTTAGCTTCGACGCGCCCGCCCGGCAGTCTCTTTATTCAAAGCTTGTTCCGCCTGAGGACCTCGGGAACGCAATCGCCCTAAATTCGACCGCGATAAACGGCACGAGGTTTATCGGCCCTGCGATAGGAGGTTCTCTCATTGCGTCTATCGGAGAGGGGTATTGTTTTCTGATAAACGGGTTTTGCTATTTTGCGATACTGTTTTCGCTCTACATGATAAAGCTTTCGTCCGAGCGTTCGCATTCGGCTTCGGGGGCGCTTCGCGAAATTGTGGAAGGCTTTGCGTATATCCGCGACATGCGCCCGATAAGGCTTGTAATAATAATACTGATGACGTTTAGCTTTTTTGGGTTGCCGTTTGCGATGCTTATGCCGGCATTCGCCAAAGGAGACCTCGGGGGCGGAAGCCAGACGCTCGGGAATCTAATGAGTTTTGTCGGCTGCGGGGCGCTTGCGGCGGCTCTTTATTTGGCGGCGCGCAAGAGCGTCCTCGGGCTCGGGAGGGTGATTGTTGTGGCTGGCGTTTTGTTCGGGGGGTCTCTCGTGGCTATTTCATTAGTAAAAAATCCTGTTGCTGCGTATTTTGTATGCGTGCCGATAGGTTTTGGCATGGTCGCGGTTGCGGCGTCTTGCAATACGATGCTGCAGTCTCTCGTGGAGGACTCCAAGAGGGGGCGGGTGATGAGCGTATTTACGATGGCGTTTTTCGGTGTGCCGCCGATTGGAAGCATACTGCAAGGATGGATTTCATCGTATGTAGGGCTGCCGGTAGTGACGGCTTGTTGCGGAGTGATGTGCGTGGTTTCTTTTGCGGTATTTGAGTCGCGCCGCAAGAAAATAACCATGCAGGCACGTCAAATATATGCGCAAAAGGGCTTGATAATGCCCGAAATGGCGCGTGCCTTGCAGTCTTCGGCGAGGAAGCCGCGTTAGCGGCAACTTTTTGCGCGCTAAATTTTTTGCGGCGGTATTGCTAAATTTTTAAAGTTTCTGACTGCAAAATTTTTTTTCGTTTTTTTTTCGTGTGTCGGGATAAAATTTTTTATCGTTTCTACGCCCGCAAATTTTATGCGGGTTTGTGCTTCCCGACGAGTGCTTTAATTTCGTATATGTTTGCCTTGACTAAAACGACTTCCGAATGCTATATTTTAGACAATTTAAGCGGAGGCATATTCGCCTGCCGCGATTTGAGGGGAGAAGCATGAATTTTATCGTAAACTTCGTAGTGTCCGCGACGAGAATGTGCGTCGGCGCGGCGCTTTTGCTGTTGGCGGCCGGAATACCAGCATACTTTTGCGAGTGCGGGCGCGAGACAGTCGCAGCCGCGGGCGCAGGTACGCCGCAGCCGCTTGCGATAGCAAAGATATATCTGGATGCCGCAAAATTGTCGACGGCCTCTTTAATCGCAAAAGAGTCGGGGGAATACGATAATATTTCAGGAGCCGTGGAGAAGTTGTACGCGTCCAACCCGCAGTGGATTCCGGCTGGCGGGAACGAGCCGTTTTTTGAGGCGTTTTATTCGAGCCTTGCGGAGTCGCCAAGGGCGATGGCGCCGGTTCCGCTGTATTCGGTTCTCGCCACTGCCGACGGCCGCAAAAAAATGCTCGATTTCCTGTCGCAGACGGACGGGGGGCTTGTAAAAAAATTTATATCCATGCGCGACTTGAATCCCGTGATGTTCCCTCCGGTATATTCGTCGGCTGGCGCTCCGCTTGAGGCTGCATTGCTAATAAACGCGCTGTTGGCGCAGACGGGCGATTTTGACCGCAAGTTTCTGAGGGAAATAACGTCGATTATGGACGGGCTCGACAATTCTCCCGAGCAAAAAGAGACTTTTGAAAAGTATTGCCTTGCAACCTTGGCATTCGCAAAACGCTACGACTGGACGATAATACGCAGCATATTTTCCCATTTTTCTTCTGTGACCGAGGCGTACGATTTCGCCAGGGTTTACGAATCCGTGCCGGACAGAAAAAATAAAAATCTGCTTCTTGCCGGAATGTTTGTGAGCGGGGATCCGGCGATGTGCTCGCGCTACCTCGAAGGCGCGGACGCGCAAAAATGGGAAAATTTCCGCTATGCTTTCGTAAAAGGCGAGGGCGCATTGGACTTTCTGTTGAAGTCTGACTCCCCGATACATGAGGACTGGGCGTTTGGGCGCCTGATTTCTCCGATTTGCTCGCCGCTTAAAGTGGAATTTGCGCCGTACGCGGCAAAATTTCCCGGTGCGGCTGTCTTTGTAAAAGTTGCGCTGGCGATTGTAGGCGGATATTTTTTCATACGCGGGTTCTTCCGGCTGTTCAATATGCGGCGGGATACGCCGAAGTGGTATTCGCCGCTGGCGCTCGCGCGCGGGCTGTTGGAGGCGCTTGTGGTTGCGCTGACATTTTTTGTCTTTTTGGAGCCCGAGGCCTTCACGATAAAAATACAGGAAAACGGGCCGGCGCCCGAGTTAAGGTTTGCATTTGAAAAAGTAATCAACACTATTGAGGAGGAAACTATGAATTTTGAAACCGATACGGCAACATTGGCGGCGGTGGCGCTGTTTTTTGTATTGCAGCTGATGGTATACGTCTTCTGCTTGATACGGCTGTCCATAATAAAGCGCGTGAAGGCGCCCGCCAAGCTCAAACTAAAACTGTTGGAAAACGAGGAAAACCTTTTCGACCTCGGCCTCTACATAGGGTTGGCTGGAACAGTGTTTTCGCTGATACTGCTTACGGTCGGAATCGTGACGGCGAGCCTCATGGCGGCGTATGCGTCGACGCTTTTCGGCATATTGTTTACGGCGCTAATTAAGATTGTGCATGTACGCAGGTACAAGCGCACGCTCTTGATAGCTACCGCCGCAGAAGAATAATTTTATGATACATAATACAGCAATCGTTCCGAATACGGTAAAGGTTGGCCGCAATGTGGAAATAGGTCCATACGCGGTGATTGAGGACGGTGTTGAAATAGGCGACGATTCAATAATCGAGGCCTATGCCCATATAAAGCGGGGTGCGCGAATAGGCAAAAACTGCACGATATGTTCGTTTACGACAATATCCGGCGATCCCCAAGATTTGCATTTCGACAAATCCATTGAAACATTTGTTGAAATAGGCGACGGGACAACCGTGCGCGAGGGAGCAACTGTCCATAGGGCGACAGTCCCCGGAGGCACGACCCGCGTGGGAAAGAATTGCCTGCTCATGGCAAATTCGCACATAGGGCACGATTGCATAGTGGGCGACCGCTGTATTCTTGCGCCGTTTTGCGCGTTGGGAGGGATTGTCCAAATGGGCGACGACGTGTTTGTAAGCGGCGGCGTGATGCTACACCAGAAAATCCGCGTTGGAGACGGGGCGAAATTAAGCGGGGTGTCCGCATTTTCAGAAGACGTGCCGCCTTACGTAAATGCGCACAAGCGCAATACGGTTGCCGGAATAAACTTAATCGGCATGCGCAGGAGAAACGTGCCGGCGGAGTCGATAGCCGAAGTAAAGAAACTTTACATGGCGGTTTACAGCGGATTATCATTGCGCAAGAACGCCTTGAAACTTCTGGAGGAAAAGGCGTATTCGACCCCGGAAGGCGAAAAATTTCTAAGATTTTTTGCCGAGCCTGGAAGGCATTTTATACATCTTGCCAGAGATAAACAAAGATAGCAGATATGTTTAAAAAGCTCGCCGTTACGATAGGAGACCCAGCAGGAGTGGGGCCGGACGTAATAAAAAAGTGGGCGGAAACTGCGCCTGCTTCGCTTTTAAAAAAAGTCGAGGTTCTGGGCAACAAGAAATTTCTCGATATCCTGCCAGCCGAACTCGGCAAAAGGCCTGTCGGCGACTTTTCCTTTGAGGCGCGGGCAGGCGAGCCGTCTGCGGAGGGGTGCAAGATAGCGGAGCTATCTCTCGAGACCGCTGCGCGCGGGTGCGTCTGCGGCGAATATTTTGGCGTGACTACCGCTCCCATATCAAAGTTTGAAATGCGCAAAATAGGGTTTAACTATCCCGGGCACACGGAGTTTTTTGCCGAGCGTTGGGGGGGGATTCCCGTGATGTGCTTTGCGGGACGTGAGATACTTGTATCGCTTGTGACGTGGCACGACGCGCTTGCGGGCGTGCCCAAATTGCTCGATTTCGGCAGGATTTCGAGGGCGGTAGAATCTGCGGCGAAACTTGCTAAAAAATTGCGCGGGCTGGAAAACCCAAAAATTGCGGTATGCGGATTCAATCCGCATGCGGGCGAGGGAGGGCTTATGGGGCGCGAAGAAATCGACATTATAGACCCTATTCTCGACAAATTGCGCGCGCGCTATCCGAATCTCTCCAAAACGCTTCCACCCGATACCGTGTTTTCGCGGGTGAGAAGGGGCGAGTTTGACACCGCTGTTGCCATGTACCACGACCAGGCGCTCGGGCCGCTAAAAACGCTTGAGTTTGACAAGGCCGTAAACATCACAATGAATCTTCCATTTATAAGGACAAGCCCCGACCATGGGACGGGATACTCAATCGCTGGGCGCGGGATTGCGGATAGCGGAAGTTTTGCAAACGCAGTGGAATTGGCATTTAAATTGTCATAGAAATGGCGTCAAATTTTGCCTTTTTAGGCAATGCCGCAGGTTCACTTTTTTAGGCAATGCCGCGTTGCGCCTAATAAAAGTATAGAGTAGGCGCGCTTTTTATAGAATTTTATGGGGAGAGAAAATCTTTGAGGTTTTCGTTGATAGCGGGTGCGGGCAAATGTATATTTTTTGTGAAATTGTCGAGGCAAATTGCTTGACGCGAGCGGGAATTATTCCAATATATACAGTCTTTTACAAAAGAACTTTTGCGTTTGGCTGCGAAGCTTGGCTGACGCGGTAAATTTATTTATTATGAATACAAAAATCGAAAATATCGGCGACACGAGAAAAAAGATAATAATAACCTTCTCTCCGGAACAGGTTGAGGAAGAAAACGCTAAGGTAATAGCGGATTTTGTGCGCAACGTCAAAATACCGGGTTTCAGGCCCGGGAAAGCTCCCCAAACAATGGTGGAAAAGTTGTATTCCGCATCGATAAAGGAGCAGCTCGAACACTCGCTGACTGGCAAGGCTGTCGAAGAGTTAAACGCCATAAAGGACTTCGATATTTACGCCATAGCAGACATGAAACACGAAGAGAAAAATGGCGGATTCGAGTTTGAGTTTGTGGCGGATATATATCCTGAAGTGAAATTGCCCGAAACGCTTGAAACGAAGGTGGAGCTCGATTCCACCGACGCCACTGACGCGGAAATAGAAAACGCTTTGGAATACTACCGCAACCAGCGCGCCAAGTACGACGAGGTTGACAGGGAAATACAAAAAGGCGATTTTGTAAGGCTGTCGTACAAGGGAAGCGTTGACGGCACTCCCATATCCGAAATAGAAAAGAATCTGCCGATATTCGGCGAGCAGAAATCGACGTGGGAAGAGGCAGGCAACGAAAGCGCTCCCGGAGTGCAGGGGATAGTGCAGGGAATAATAGGCATGAAGAAGGGCGAAAAGAAAACGCTATCGCACGAGTTCCCGAAAGAATTCCCCAATGAGAACCTCGCCGGCAAAAAAGCCGATTACGAAGTCGAGATATTCGAGATTAGGGAAAAGAAATTGCCCGAGCTCGACGCCGATTTCTTCAAAGCATTTGAAGTCGATTCCCTCGATGCCCTTAAAAATAAAATACGCGACAGCATCGTAAACGAAAAGAAGAGCAACAACGAGATATTAAAGAGGCAGTTTGCAGTCGAACAGCTGATGGGCAAGACGGATTTCCCGCTTCCCGAGACGGCGCTGGAAGACGAAAGACAGTCGATACTCGAAGAGATGATGATGCGCTTTATGTCGTCCGGAGCTTCGCGCGAAGATCTTGAAAAGAACAAGGAAGCGATTTATGAAAACGCCGGCAAAGAGGCCGAGGGCCGCGCAAAAATGCGCATATTCCTCAACCGTGTCGCCAAGGCGAACGATCTGAAGATAGACAACGAGGACATGAGCCGCATGTTGTGGCAGGAGGCAATGCGTTCGCACACGAAGCCGGAAGAGTTGATAAAACAGCTCCGCAAGGATCCCGCCCGCGCCAACCGTCTACGCTCGGACGCACTCTTGCAAAAGGCGATAAACTTTATAGCTGAAAAGACGCAGGTCGAGATAAAGCCTGCCGAGGCTGCAAAGTAAGCTTTGTAAAAAAAACTTTGAAATTCCGCGCGGCCCATCGCTTAAACGGCAAGGGTCGCGCGTTTTTTGTATAGGGAAAGCGGGCTTGCAGGTTTTTTTGCATACGGGGGAAAGATCATGTTGCGCGAGACATTTGAAATTATGCAAAAAATTGGCGTCCCGACAGGCAGGCTGGACTATCCAAGCTTCGCCTCCCAGCGCGGCGGCGGAAGGCATGAAAAAACGGCAATATTTTTATTGAGTTTCGGACGCGAATTTTATTGTTTTATAAAAAGTCTGCGAAGCCGATATTTTATAGAGCGAAAATATCGCGCGCGGCGGGGCATTGTATAGAAGCCTCAGGAGCGCGCGGTTTTTTATGGTAAACAGAATTATCGACCGCCGGAAGGACAGCCGACCGGCGATAAGGAAAATATATTATGGGAGAATATTACATACCGACAGTTTTTGAACGCGACGGCAGAAGCGAGAGGTCGTGGGACGTGTACTCGCGCCTGCTGAAAGACAGGATAGTTTTTATAGGTACGCCGATTACCGACGGAGTTGCAAACGCAGTTATAGCGCAGCTTCTATTTTTGCAGATGGAGGACGCCAAGAAAGATGTCCACATCTATATAAACAGCCCCGGCGGTTCGCTTACGGCTGGCATGGCAATCTACGACACAATGAATTTCCTGCATTGCGACGTCGTGACATACTGCGTTGGGCAGGCGGCGAGCATGGCGACAATACTGCTTGCGGCAGGAACGAAAGGCAAGAGGTACTCGCTTCCGAATTCGAGGGTGATGATACACCAGCCCTACGGCGGAGCCACGGGACAAGCGAGGGACGTTTCGATAGCGGCAAACGAAATTCTGAGGTGGAGAGCCAAAATAAACGAGATACTCTCAAAGACTACGGGAAAGCCCGTTGCCCAAATAGAGAAGGACTCGGACAGGGATTTCTATATGACCGCCGAAGAAGCCTTGAAATACGGGATAGTCGACAAGGTCATAGAGAGCAAGCGCGACGTTTAAGAAGATGGCCAAAGACACTCAAATATGCAGCTTTTGCGGGCGTCCCGCGCGAGAAGTCGGGACGCTCGTAGCCGGAATAAACGGCTCTTTTATATGCCCGATGTGCGTCGAGACACTCCACAATGCGTTTGAATTGCGCGATATGGAGGACAGGGCAAAGCGCATGGACGCTATGCTCGATTTCGACATAAAAACACCCTCTCAATTGAAGAAGGGGCTTGACGAATATGTAGTCGGGCAGGAAGAGGCAAAGAAGATATTGAGTGTCGCCGTGTACAACCATTACAAGCGCCTGAGGGCGGAAATGCTGAACGTTGGGGACGAAGAATACCCTGACGTTGAAATCGAAAAAAGCAACGTGCTTCTAATCGGCCCCACCGGCAGCGGCAAGACGTATTTGGCGCGGACGCTCGCAAAAATGCTGAACGTTCCGTTTGCGATAGGAGATGCTACGACGGTCACCGAGGCCGGATACGTCGGAGAGGACGTTGAAAACCTTGTTTTAAATCTCGTGCGCGCGGCCGACTACAATATAGAGCGCGCGCAGTGCGGGATTGTCTATATAGACGAGATAGACAAAATTTGCCGCAAAAACGAAAATGTTTCCATTACCCGCGACGTCGGCGGAGAGGGCGTGCAGCAAGCTCTCCTAAAAATCCTTGAAGGCACTGTATGCAATATACCCCCGAAGGGCGGGCGCAAACACCCCGACCAACAATATTTGCGCGTGGACACCCGCAATATACTTTTTATATGCGGCGGGGCGTTTGTGGGGCTCGACAAAATAATAGCCCGCAGGACGGAATCGAAAGTTTTGGGATTTAATTCGGATATTGCGGAAGACTCGAAGAGCGAGGCGCAGATACTGAAGAAGGTGCAGCCGGAGGATCTGGTGAAATTCGGCTTTATACCTGAATTTATAGGGCGTTTGCCGGTAGTATGCTCGCTCGCGGGGCTGACGGAGTCCGATTTAGTCCACATATTGACCAAGACTAAAAATTCCCTAATTAAGCAATATTCAAAACTTCTCTCCCTGGACGGCGCCAAGCTCAGGTTTACCGATGGAGCCGTAAAGGCGATAGCGCGCAAGGCGATGGATTTTGGCACGGGGGCGAGGGCGTTGCGCTCGATTATGGAAAGCGTAATGCTAAATATAATGTACGAGTTGCCCGACCAAAAGAAAAGCGGGGAAGTCGTGATAGACGAAAGCATGATAAATTCGGCTTCGCGAGCAGAGTGATGAAAGCCGATTGAGTGCGTTAAGTGCGTCGGGCGAAACTGGCGGGCGGAAACGCCAAGTCGGTACCGCTTGAAATTGTATGGTAGAGTCTATAAAAAATATTGAGCGCGGAGGAAAGCCGCGCTTTTTATTTGCGCAAGTTTGCGATGACAGTGAAAGAGTATTATTTTAATTTGGCTGAAGTTGCTTGGCGGCTAAATTTGCGAATTGGAATTTTCCGATGTAAAAATTTTTTGATGGTTAGGCGCTTTTTTATTTTTTTCAAATTGGGCGTTGTTTGCCCGCAAAGTTTTTTATTCTTTGGCGTTTGAATAAACTTGCCTCAAATTGTATTTTGTCAATATTGGGAAAATATGACGAAGCGCCCAGAAAAGACATTATATCGCCCAAACTTATACTTATTGGGTTTTATGGGCACCGGCAAATCGTCAGTCGGGCGAAAGGTTGCCGCGCGGCTAAAATTAAAGTTTTTAGATTCCGACGCTGAAATAGAAAAATCTGCCGGCATGCAGATAAACGATATTTTTGCGAAATACGGCGAGGAAAAATTTAGGCAGATGGAGCGCGATTTTATGGAAAGCGGTCATCCGGAAAGCGGGTGCGTGATTTCTTGCGGTGGCGGGCTGTGCTGCCGCGAAGGAATGCCGGAGCTCGTGCGCGGGAAGGGAATTTGCGTGGTTTTATTTTCGACTCCCGAAGATATTTACGAGAGGGTTTCAAAAAGCGACACGCGGCCGCTCGTGCGCGTTGAAAATCCGCTCTCTCGGATACGCGAGCTGTTAAAGGCGCGCACGCCGTACTATATGAAAAGCGGCATTGCGATAGCGGCTGACAAAAATATAAAAGACACTGTCGAGCACGTAGAGCGCATATATCGGACTCAATCCCGCAGGTTCCGCAGGGAAAACGACATTTTTTCCAAGTTAAAATAGCGGTTTTTATAAAATTCGGAATGTATTTTGTAAGAAAAACACAGCCAATAGAATTGGCTATTCTACGGTGACGGCTTTTGCAAGATTTCGCGGTTTATCGACGTCGCAGCCCCTTTGAACAGCAATGTAGTAGGCAAGAAGCTGTATCGGAATAGTTGCAATGATTGCTTTTACGCAGTCGTGGGCCTGTGGGATTGGAATAATGTCGTCGGCAATGCCTTCAAATGCTTCGGGGCGGTTGGTTATCGCTATTATAGGTCCTTTGCGCGCCTTTATCTCTTGCGCGTTAGAAACGACTTTCGGGAGTATTTC
>ENA-UONV01001375-UONV01001375.1-human-gut-metagenome-genome-assembly--contig:-CS4-NODE-1375-length-21623-cov-4.391413_pt1 | contig 21623 bp, 18 predicted proteins | sample MGYA00242461_ERZ724008 | MGnify/ENA metagenome assembly ERZ724008 | reverse complement strand
ATATTTTGTAAACCTCGATAGCGCGGATTATTCTGGTAATATTGTTCGGATGAAGTCTTTGAGCGGATTCGGGATCGAACTGTTTAAGAATATCTAAAAGATACTTCCCGCCCTTTTCGCGCGCGATTGATGACAGCTCATTTCTCAGCTCGGTCGAAGAACAGGTATCATCAAAAGCAACGTTATCTATCAGTGATGATATATAAAGCCCTGTTCCGCCGCACAAAAGCGGAAGCTTTCCACGGGAATATATATCAGCTATCCGCTCCTTGGCAAGCTTAACGTAATCTGCAACAGAAAAACGCTCTTCCGGCTCTATAAAGTCTATAAGATGGTGAGGTATGCCCTGCATTTCTTCGGTGGTCGGCTTTGCCGTTGCTATCTGCATATGCTTATATATCTGCATTGAATCTGCTGAAACAACCTCGCAGTTATATAGCTTTGCAATCTCAACAGCCAACGATGTTTTACCGGAAGCTGTCGGTCCGCACACAACTATCAAAGGAATCTTTTTCATCATGTGATCCTTTTGAACATTCTTTCGATTTCCTTTTTACTGAGCTTTATGAGTATAGGACGTCCGTGCGGACAGTATCGTAAGTCTTCCTCTGTAACAAGATCTAAAAGCTTTTTCAGTTCAATTTTATCGGTGTCACTCTGGGCTTTGATAGCTGCTTTGCAGGCTATGGTGTGATATATATCGTCAAAAACTGACCTGCTTGTTTCTTCGTTCTTATTTAAAACCGCAATACCTATTCTTTCAACAATGTCCATAGGCTCGATATTATCCGCTATTGCCGGAAGACCCGAAATCGACAGGAACGAGCATGGCAGAGGCTTAACCTCAAGTCCGAGTTTTCGGCACATATCAAGATTTTCAGACACCGCCTCATATATTTCGCTGGAAACTCTGCTGTTGATGGGCTCAATCAGCATTTGCGTTTCCAAATCTTCCTGCTGACTTTTAATCTGCTCGTAAATATATCTTTCGTGAGCCGCGTGCTTATCGATAAAAATTATATCTCCGTTGCATTCAGCAATTATATATGTCTTAAACGCTTCGCCAAGTACGTTTATTGCAGGTATTCCGGAACCATCCTTTTCTTTTGCCTTGCTATCCTTGGTCTTTTCCTTTTTTATAACCGATTTACTGTTTATATATTTAAATCCGCCCATGCTGTCTTCCGAAGCTTTCGCCGGTTCCTGCGCTGACTTTTTGGACGCTTTTGTATTTTTCGCTGACTTAGCCAAAAATGACCACTTATCCATTTGGGCGTGATTATCGTCATCGTTTGTGTCATAAGAAAGAACAGCCTTAACCTTTTTATTCACCTCAGGTGCTGGACTAGGTACCGTTGACTGTTCAATTAACGCTTCGGGCTTTTCAAGCTCCTCTTCGCGCTCCGTCTGCTCATTTTCTATGCTTTCAAAGGACATTTGCTGAACAGACTCGCTCTTAACCGGCTTTGCGTATACTTCACTTGCAGTTAAAACAGGCTCATTGACTACCTCAAACTTTATTTCCGCCGGAGCGTCGTAAAGCATAAGCGAATTGTTTACAGCAAACAAAACAGCATTGTAAACAATTGATTCGTCTTTAAATCTCACCTGAAGCTTGGACGGATGATAGTTTACATCCACATACTCGGAATCTATCTCAATATTCAGAACGCATCCGGGGTATTTGGAAACCATCATTCTGTTCTTATATCCTTCTTCAAGAGCAAACTGACAGGTTGCGCATTTAATATATCTTGAATTGACAAAAAATATCTGGTTAGCGCGGCTTGCAAAGGAGCCGAGAGGCTTTGTTATATATCCGGTAATTCTTATGTTGAGATAGCTGTAATCTACAGGAATACAGCTTGCATAAAACTGTTTTCCGAGTATAACGTAAATGCAGGAAAGCAATTTGCCGTCACCCGGAGTTACAAATTCAATCTTGTTGTCGCGTATAAATTTGAAAGAAACAGCAGGGTGTGAAAGTGCCAGCTTCTGAACTATATCGGATATATAGTTGCCCTCAGAAACATCCTTTCTCATAAACTTCTGCCTTGCAGGAGTGTTAAAGAACAGATCTTTGACGATAAAAGTTGTTCCGTTGGGACATCCGATTTCACCGCAATCAATTTCCTCACTTGCTTCTATCTGATAATGATATCCCATTGTAGCGTCTGCCTGTTTGGTAAGAACCTCTACCCTTGCAACTGCGCATATGGAAGCTAAAGCCTCGCCACGGAAGCCGAGAGTCAGAATACTGTCAAGGTCTTCTTTGGAAGAAAGCTTGCTTGTTGCATGACGAACAAACGCCAGTGGAACATCCTCAGCGCTCATTCCACAGCCGTTGTCGGTAACTCTGATATATGTTCTTCCACCGTTTTTAATCTCGACTGTAATTTTGGTTGAGCCGGCATCCAAAGCGTTTTCTATAAGCTCTTTTATAACTGCGGACGGTCTTTCAATAACCTCACCGGCAGCAATCAGCTCGTACACCGATTTATCCAAAACGTGTATTTTAGACATTTTGTTAAAACAACTCCATCAGATATATTTAATGATTTCTCCGATAAGCTCTCTGAGCTCAGAATCGCTAAGCTCGTCGATATTAGTCTTTCTGAGCATATCAATAGCGTTCATTTCGTTTATGAGCGAAAATGATACCTGACCGTCGCTTTCCTTGACAGATGAATCGGAGCGCGCAGCCTTTGATTCAAGCTCGCTCAGAATAGCCCTTGCCCTTTTCAGAATAGATTCAGGAAGACCTGCAAGCTTTGCAACCTCCAAGCCATATGACTGGTCAACTCCGCCGCGCACTATCTTTCTTAAAAATCTTATTCCGTCAGAGCCGCGCTTAACGGCAACGCTGAAGTTTTTAACACCGTCGCATTCGCCCTCAAGCTCAATAAGCTCATGGTAATGGGTTGCAAACAGGGTTTTGCAACCAATTTTGCGGGTGTTGGCAATATGCTCGGCGACGCTTTGAGCTATGCTTATACCGTCGAACGTGGAGGTTCCCCTGCCTACCTCATCTAAAATCACAAGGCTGTTTTTGGTCGCGTGCTTAATGACGTCTGCAACCTCGCTCATTTCCACCATGAAGGTGGACTGCCCGGCTGAAAGATCGTCTGATGCGCCCACCCTTGTGAATATCTGGTCAACAACCGAAATTTTTGCGTAGTCCGCCGGTACAAACGAACCCATCTGAGCCATTAAAACAATAAGCGCAATCTGGCGCATATAGGTCGACTTGCCGGACATATTGGGTCCGGTAAGGATTATCATGCGGTTGTCGGTATTGTCAAGATATGCGTTGTTCGGAACAAACAGCTCGTTTTCAAGCATAAGCTCAACAACCGGGTGTCTGCCGTTTCGTATATCTATAATGCCGTCTATAGCTATATCCGGTTTGACATAATTGTTATTAAGCGCAACTGTTGCAAGAGAAGCCAGAGCGTCGATGCTTGCTATTGCTAAAGCTGTTCTTTGAACGGTTCCAAGCGCGTTTGAAACGTATTGCCGAACCTCTTCAAATATTTCCGCTTCAAGACCTATCATCTTATCTGATGCGCTTAAAATTGTATCTTCCGCCTCTTTAAGCTCCTGCGTTATAAATCTTTCGCAGTTGGCAAGAGTTTGCTTTCTTATGTATCTGTCTGTCGGAACAAGGTCATAAAACGTTTTTGTGACCTCTATATAATATCCGAATACTCGGTTATATCCTTTTTTAAGTGATTTTATTCCTGTTTTTTCTTTTTCGTCAGCGACTATTTTATCGATAAGTGCGGAGCCGTTTTTCGCGATGTCCCGCAACTCGTCCAGCTCAGAATTGAAGCCTGTTTTTATATATCCGCCGTCCTTCATGGAATTTGGAAGCGTGTCGCTGATGGCATTGTTAATAAGGTTTGCTATCTCCGACAAATCGGAGATTTCGCTGTCGAGCGAAAGAATCAGCTTGGAGCGGCACTGTGAAAGAATCTGCTTTATGTCCGGCAGACACTCAGCTGTGGATGAAAGCGCCTTTAAATCCTGCGGCGACACGGTTTTATACAAAACCTTAGTCATCAGCCTTTCCAGATCATAAACGCCGGAAAGCTTTTCTCTTAACGTGCCAAGTCGGGCGACATCCGAAAGCAGATCTTCAACAGCGTCCTGCCTTGCAATTATTCTTGCCGGATTCATAAGAGGCTGTTCGATATACGTGACAAGCATACGCTTGCCCATCGCAGTTTTAGTTTTATCAAGCACCCACAAAAGTGTTCCCTTGCTTGAACCGCTTCTTATGGTTTTAACAAGCTCAAGGTTGCTTCTTGCTGTATAGCCGATAGTCATAATAGCGTCATCGGTGTGTCTTACTATCGAGAAGAATCTTGCAACGCTTGCGCACTGGGTTTTTTCGATGTACAAAAACAAAGCCGAACATGCCTTTGCCTCAACGTCGGAATCGTCAAGCTCTAAATTGACAAACGAATCGTTTGAAAACTGATTCAAAACGGTTTGCTTGTGCTTATAAAAATCAAAGTCGGAATCGTCGAGGCTTTTGATTGAAGCTCTGAGCTTATCATCTATAAAGACATAGGCCTCCTTAAGCCTTGGAAACTTCTTCTGACAAAGAACCTCCGAGGGCGAATACCTCGAAAGCTTGTTGATGATATATGCCTGCAAATCCTTTTCGGTGGATTTATATAGATGAGCCTCCCCTGTTGAAATGTCCGCAAAGCAGATAGCGCAGGCTCCGGCTTCGAGATAGACGCTTGCAAGCCAGTTATTCTCGCTCGAATCTATCATATTGCTGTCGGTAAGAGTTCCGGGAGTGATGATTCTTACAACGTCTCGCTTTACTATGCCCTTGGCTGTAGCCGGGTCTTCAAGCTGTTCGCATATAACAACGCTGTAGCCCTTGTCTATAAGCCGTTTGATATAGGTGTCGCAGGCGTGATGCGGTATTCCGCACATCGGCGCGCGTTCCTCAAGTCCGCAGTCTTTTGAGGTGAGAGTGAGTTCAAGCTCCTTCGAGACTAAAACAGCATCGTCAAAAAACATTTCATAGAAATCGCCCAAGCGGAAAAACAGAATGTTATCCATATATTTCATTTTTATGTCGAGATACTGCTTCATTCCCTTGGAAACCTTCGACATATCAATGTCTTTATACGTCAACGCCATTTTTTGAACTCACTCCCAATAAATATTTCTGTGTTTTAGTGACAGCCGCCGCAGGTGGAGCAGCTGCCGGTGCACTGATGCTCAGCCGGGCAGGTATATGGATCCTCGCCGTTTGCTGAAAGGGTGATGATGTTGTTGATCTGGTCGAGCATTCTGTCCATCTCGCCCTTTGCTTCGTTATATGCAGACATATTCTTGTTGGTCATGATCTGACCGTAAAGCGCCCTTATTTTCTGATTAAGCTCGGCGATTTTATCCTCGCTCTTATTTTCTTTTTTGGACATTTCCTGATTGAGCTGCATTCTGCCGAGATTGAACTCGCTGATAAGCTTCTGAAGCTCTTCGTCCTTGTCGTTCAAATCCTTAGCTTCAAGATATCTTGAATATCTGGGGTCAGCCTGAATAGCTGCGCCCAATTCGCGTGATAATGAAATAACATCCATAGTTTTCTCTCCTAAAAAATTCTGAATATTTATTATATCAGGTGCGGAGTGATTATAGTCTGACTTATCATTTTGCAAATCAAGCTATAATATCCTTTCCTAAATTATAATACAGGGCTACAGTACCGAATCGATAAATCGGCACATTAGATACGGATTTATTATAGCACAAATTATTGTGAATTACAAGTAGTATATCTACAATTTGTTGGGTTTTACGCAAAATTAATTCCTTGCGCAGCCGCGGAATATGCGTTTGCACAAGGAATTAATTGTATTATATCGGCTATTGACGATTTATTCCGCGGGTTCTTCGATTACAGGCTTGTCAATGCCCGCATTTTCATAAAGCTTGTCGATTTCCGACTGCATTCTTTCAATGGTTTCCGACTGAGCCGCAACGGTTTTCTTAAGGTCGGAATTTTTGGTTTTAAGATCCTGCTCGGAAAGACCTACACAGCACATAATGACAAGAAGCAGACAGACTATATACATCAGCGCTGTAGCAAAGCCGCTGTCTGTGAACACAGCATTCTCCTTAACCTTTCTTACGCCCTTGAACACGGTATTATACGTTCTGAGAACGCTTGGAAGGAACAGTGCAAGTAGGAATACGTCAACAGGAAGCAATGCAAGGTTTGATATTACTCTTGCGGGAAGCATAACAAGAAATCCCTTTCCCGCCACGCTTGCTATCGCCCATGTCGTCAGCCAGAGGTTGCAGATGATTACAACCGTTGTCTTTGCTGCGATTATTCTCGGAAGAAGCCATTTTCCGTTTACCGCGTTGTAAAGGAAAAGACCATAAATCAGCGCTCCCAAAGCTTCGATAAGCGTAAACCTTATGTCAAATGCGCCGGTTGGCTTAATGATAAAGCCAAGTAAATCGGTTATGATTCCGGCAGCAAAGCCGACCGTGGGTCCGTAAAGCATTCCTATTGAAGCAATTGCAATAAAAGCAAAGGATATCTTCATAGAATCCGTCACCTGTATGCCGACAAAAAGCTTAAGCGCTAAATCCAGCGCTATAAGCATAGCCGTAACGCACAGACAACGTATGCTTTTCAGTTCCTTTGCCGAGCGGATAAACATGTTATCCTTCAAACGCTCTCCGAGCTTAGAGCTGCTTTTTCGGAAAAAGTTTCCGAGCCTTGAAAAAAAGCTTTTCATGATAATTCAACCTCCAATACATAATTTTTTGCTTAATATGCATGGATAGTTATCATGAAAAGCTATCATCAGCAAAGCTGTATGCACGTTAAGCGGGATGCGGAAGCCGAACCGCAGACAGCACATATATTACGCTGCCATTTCGTCCGCAAAGCAACTCCCCGTCTTTGCGGCACTCATACTTATCTTGCTTTTTAAAGCGTCAATTTTCTCTGCCTCTCAAAGCTGAAATAAGAATTACGCTCGGATTCCTACTCTTATTTTGCGAATATATGAAAACGATTAAAGTGAAAGCGCGCTTAAAAGCTTATGAAGATGCTCGTCATACTTCTTGCTCATTGCAAGCGCTTCATCAATATCGTAATCAACAAGCTTGTTGTTTTTAACCGCGATAATTCTGTTATACGCACCGCTTTCTATAAGCTCAACAGCGTAACAGCCCATTCTTGCGGCAATAATTCTGTCATGTGCCGAAGGAGCTCCTCCGCGCTGAACATAGCCTAAAACTGTGGCTCTCGAATCGATACCGGTATGCTCCTGAATATACTTTGCAATATCTTCCGAACCGCCTATTCCCTCAGCTACAACTATTTCAAAGTGCTTTTTGCCTGTTGCCTTCTGCTCAAGAATCTTTTCGCAAATTTCATCAAGATCATACGGTCTTTCAACGGTTATAACCTCGGTGGCGCCTGTAGCTGCGCCGACGTTTACGGCTATATGACCCGCGTGTCTGCCCATTACTTCGATAACCGAGCAGCGGCTGTGGGACATTTCGGTGTCCTTTATCTTGTCTATCATTTCAACACAGGTGTTGACAGCGGTATCAAAACCGATGGTATATTCGGTGCAGGAAATATCGTTGTCGATAGTTCCGGGTATGCCTATGCATCTTACTCCAAGCTTTGAAATATCCAAAGCACCGCGATAAGTGCCGTCTCCTCCTATGCAGACAAGGGTATCTATTCCGACTTCATCGCATCTCTGCTTTGCAGCCTGCTGACCCTCAATCGTCATAAAAGCTTTGCTTCGTGCGGTGAAAAGCATTGTTCCGCCGCGCTGTACTATATCAGAAACATCTCTGGGACCCATTTCAAAAAGATCGCCGTCTATAAGTCCCTGATATCCTCTTCTTATTCCAATAACTTTGTATCCTTTATAAAGTGCTGCTCTTGCCACCGCACGAATTGCGGCGTTCATTCCGGGGGCGTCCCCGCCGCTGGTAAGAATTCCTATTGTTCTTGACATGATTAACCTCCGTTAAGTATTAACTTAATTACAACGGCAGCCAATAATATTATACAATGCCGTTCGCCATGAACACATTAAGCATATCATTACAATGAGTAATTGTCAATATTTTTGACAATAAAATACGCACCAAAAAATGATGCGTATTTTTCAAATTATCTGTTCAAATTTCAACAAAACAAAGGAAATCGTGCGAAAAGAAGCTTCTTTTCATATGTTCTGCAAGCAAATCAGCGCTGATAATAAGTTGAATCCGTAAAGCCGAAGACATTATCCAGCAGCATCAAGGTCGGGTGAAAATACTGATATATCTACATAAAGAGTATTGCCATCCTTAACGTTTATCTTACCGCCTACTCCGTCGCCGCTTTCCTTGCAGTATACACCCATTACCAGTCCTGACTGTTCGGTAGGAGTATTAAGATCCCTGAATTTGTATTTGATATTAAGCTCGTTAAGAATCGCAACGTATTCGTCCTTTGTCATTCTTACCCAGAAGCCGGTGAACTCATCAATCTTCATAAAGTCGGGAATATCAACCACTGAAAGACCCTGACTTACAAACAGCTTTACCTTCTGAACCGGATAAAGGTCGGTTCCGCCGGGAATATCCTGGTCGAATATAAGTCCGCGCTCGTATTCTTCGGAATACTCGTAAACAGCTTCAAATTCAAGCCGATCCTTCCATGTGTCGCTCTCAACTACAGATGTATACTTCTTGCCCTTCAGATCAGGCATAACAAACATTGTTCCCTGCGGCTTTGTTGCCTCTGTAACAGGGGGCTGCTCAACACTTATCGGTGGAGCCGTAGGCACGGGAGCGGAGGTATCGGTGGTTGTGACAACCGGCGGAGTGTTGTCGGTTACATCGGGGACATTTGGATTATCATTGGCATCATCCGGGAAGAGCATCATTATCAGTGCAAAGAACGCCGCAACTACTATTACTACCAGTATAACCGCTCCGATGAACATTCCGATGTTGGATTTCTTTTTCTTCTTTTTCTTGCCGGCAGAGCTGTTTCTGCGGTCTTTATCCGTAACGTTTATCGGTATTGTCTGTGTTGCGCCCATCGGCAGCTTGTTCATATAGCTTGGCTGCTCAAAAAGCTTTGTTACAAAGTCGGTTATTGTCTGAATCCTCTGCTGGCAGGAAAGCTGCATTGCCTGCATTATGACCTTTGAGATATTCGCCGGTACATGAGGATTAATTTTGCAGGGTTCCAAAAGTGATTCGTTGCTGACTCTTGCCATGGCTTCCGTCGGCATACATCCGGTAAGCAGACGGTACATAACCGCAGCTACAGCGTAAACATCAGTCCATGTGCCGTCCCAATCGGCGGCAGCATATTGTTCGGGAGCGGAATATCCGGGATAAAGCTCGGGCGCAAGATCGGTATTTACAGTTCTTATCTCGGAAATAGAGAATCCGGTCAGGCGCAGCTCAACCTTATCGGTGACAAGTATATTTTCAAGACTGATTCCCCTGTGAACTATGCCCGCATTATGTAGGCATCCCAAGGTTGTAAGCAGCGGAGGAAACAGCTTTTTAACCTGCTCCCAGCTAAGCTCACCTGCATTATCTGCAAGATACTGCTTTAAGGTTATTCCGTCGCAATACGGCATGACTGAATAGGCGGTATTGTTGGCATAGAACATATCGCTCGGGGCTATAATATGAGACATTGTTCTGAACCTCATAAGCGATTTGTTAAGCTCGACAAATTCCGACAGATAATTTTTGTACTGCACCAAAGAAGACTGATTTACAACAAGCTCGGCAGTTCCTGCCATGCGCTGACAAATAGCGTCTGGCATATACTCGCGGATAAACACCTTTGCGCCTTCTGTATTATCATATCCTATATACAGTGCGGATTCACCGTTGAAGCTGAGTAATCTTCCCACGATATATCTCGAATCCAGAACAGTCTTGGGCTGAAGATAAGAAGGCGGATTCAAAGATGAATCGTCATACCCGCAAAAAGGACATACGCTGCTATTTTCATCTTCTATCGGCTCCATACAGCCCATACACAGCATTTTATGTTCGCTCATTAAAAAATCTTTCCTTTCAAAAAGACAATGTACTTTCACAATTGCACGCTATCAAGTTTGCATACCTTTACATTCTTTTATATTTTAACAGTCAAGCTCCCAATTGTCAATGCTTCTTTGCAAACTGTCATATTGCTGTAACCAACTTGTAACCTTTTTATGAGGTTATATTGCTATTGATATTGCAAGAAAAATGGTGTATAATGACCGTATAAGCATTTGTTCAGGAGGTGCTGGGGTTGAAAAAGGTTTTTAAAATCTTACAGTCGAAGATATTCATAACGGCTCTGCTTGCGTTCATTCAGCTTGCCGTGTTATTCTATTTTGTGATATCTTTAGCCAATAAATTTGTTTGGTACTATGTTGTAACAACGATTATATCAATTCTGATCGTTCTTGACATAGCCAACGAGGACATGAATCCGTCATTCAAGCTGACATGGATAATAGCGGTTCTTATATTCCCCATCTGGGGCGCGCCGCTTTATCTTATATTTGCAAAGTCCAAACAAAGCTATCGCATAGGAAAACGCTTTAAAAGCTACAGACTGATGATGCGCAACGCTATGAGTTCCGAAGGCGACAGCATCCACGAAATAGAATCGGAAGATCCTGAAATAGCGCGACAGATGAAATACATCAAAAAAACCGCCTATGCTCCTGTATATAAAAACACCTCAGCCAAGTATTTTTCTTCGGGAGAAGAGTATTTTAACGCGGTTGTGCGCGAGCTTACCCGTGCCGAAAAATTTATTTTCATGGAGTATTTTATTATCGAGCAGGGCAAGATGTTTGGCGACATACTTGAAATACTAAAAACCAAAATATCCGAGGGCGTTGAAGTTAGACTTATGTACGACGATTTCGGAACGGTTCAGAAGCTTCCAAAGGGCTATGAAAAATATCTTGAGGGGCTTGGCATAAGCGTTTCGGTATTCAACCGTATCCGCCCCTCGCTCGACACCTTCCTAAACTACCGCGACCATCGCAAGATCCTTGTTATCGACGGAAACACAGCCTTCACCGGCGGAATAAATCTTGCCGACGAGTACATCAACGAAGTGGAAAGGTTCGGTCATTGGAAGGACACCGGAATTATGATAAAAGGCGAGGCTGTTACCAAAATGACCGAGACGTTTTTGCAGCTTTGGCACTTCTCCCGCGGGGAATCAAAGGTCGACTACGACGAATATCTCGGAGATTTTGAGTGCGAATCAGACGGTTACATTCAGCCCTATGCCGACGGACCATCAAACGACCAGCTTATCTGCGAGCTTGCCTATCTGGGTATCATCAACAGTGCTACTAAAAACCTCTACATCACAACTCCATATCTTATTCTGGACAACGAGATGACCACTGCCCTCACCCACGCCGCTATGAGCGGGGTCGATGTAAGAATAATCACTCCGCATATTCCGGACAAGAAAACTGTCTTTGCGGTTACACGCTCAAATTACCGTGCGCGTCTAAACGCCGGAGTTAGAATATATGAATATACCCCCGGATTTATTCATGCTAAGTCTATAGCCGCCGACGGCAAAATATGCGTAGTCGGAACGGCAAACTTTGATTTCCGCAGCTTTTATCTGCACTTTGAAAACTGTATTCTGGCATACAAGTCAAAGTGCGTGAAAGAGGTCGAATCGGACTTTTGGGAGACTATGGAGAAATCTCAGGAGGTAACCATAGAGCAGCTGAACAAAAAAGGTGCGCCTTACGCTCTGCTTCAGGCTATCCTTAAGGTATTTTCTCCGCTTATGTAAAAGCTCTGCAAAACCACACAAAACCCGCGCCGTACTTTATGTTCGGAGCGGGTTATATTCTGTAATTCTTACGCAAAATTAAATACATTCCAAGGAAACGCATCAGGTGGCAAAAGCTTGAAGTCAAGACGTTTTCCGCTTATCGGATGGTTAAAGCTTATTTCATGTGACCACAGCGAAAGCTTGATATCGTCCTTTTTCCCGCCGTACTTAATATCTCCAATAAGCGGATGCTTTCTGGATGCAAACTGCACCCTAATCTGATGGGTTCTGCCGGTGTGAAGTCTGATTCTCAGCAGAGTTACCGGTACATCAAGCACTATCGCCGAGCCGACAGTCTGATATTCAAGTGTGGCAAGCCTTATGCCTTTACGCTCCGATTTTACGACATATGACTTATTTTTCTGCTTGTCGTGATACAAATAGTCATCAAGCCTGTCCTCAGGCTTCTCCGGCATTCCGAGGACTATAGCCAGATAGTACTTTTCAAACTCACCTTTTTGCATTGATTCCGTCAGCTTTGCCGCCGCGCGCTTAGTCTTAGCAAGTAAAATCAAGCCGCCGGCGTCCTTATCAAGGCGATGAACAGGGTAAATATCACATCCGAGCTTCTGTGAGACAAGACTTGTAAGCGTATGTTCCGAATCTATGCCCTGCGGCTTACAGACAACGCACAGCTCGGAATCTTCGTATATTATTTCGATCGGATTCATGATTTTTTAAATACTGCGGCATTCCACATTTCACAGCTTCTTGATTCTATAAGTGTAAAGCCTTTTTGCTTTATAGCCCCGAAGACTTCATCCTGCCTGCCGTCGATAATGCCGGAAAGCACAAGCGTGCCGCCAGGTGCTGTTATGTCGGCAAAAACATCCTTCATAGCTAAAAGAACATCCGCCACTATGTTTGCCGCAACCAATGTGTAGCCCTTTCCTACCTTTTGCCGCAACGCCCCATCCGTTACAACGTCGCCGCAGTAGGAAATATACTTTTCGGCAGGTATGCCGTTCTTTGTGGCATTTTCTCGCGAAATCTTTTCGGCGTCTGCCGATATGTCTACAGCGACGGCTTTTTCAGCACCGTAAAGCATAGCGGCAATCGAGATTATTCCGCTTCCGCAGCCAAGGTCGCAGACAGTGTCTCCGCGCTTTATATACTTTTCTAAAAGCTCAAGGCAAAGGCGGGTGGTGTGATGTCTGCCTGTTCCAAAGCTTGTTTCAGGGTCAATTTCAAGTACTATCCGCTTGTTATCCTCCGGAAGAGTCTCCCATGAGGGCTTTATGACAAGTCGTTCGCCTATATTCAGCGGCTTGAAATACTGCTTCCAGTTGTTAGCCCAGTCCTCTTCTTTGATGCTTCCCGAAGATATTCTAAGCTCGCCGTATTCGCCTTTTTCATCCGCACTCTTAAGCCAAGCCACAGCCGAGCTTACAGCTTCAAGCTGGGCAGCACCGGTTTCATCATCCGGAATATAAACGGTGATATAAGTTTCCTTGCCGACAAGCTCGTAAACCTCCTCGCCTATATAATCCCAAGACGCGTTTTTATTACGTTCAAATTCTCTGATGTCCTCCGGATCGTTGATAACAAAGCCCTCTATTCCGCTCATAATAAGAGCGTTTGAAAGAGGTTCTATACCCGAATGTGAGGTATATATTTTAAGTTCTTTCCATTCCATATGTCAATCTCCATAAAAAAGTCGCAGTACAGGAATTAACCTGTCTGCGGCTATTTTATCATATTTTTTCGCAAAAATCAATCCTGATAAGCACTATCAGTGAGATTTCTTGTATTCGGCGTACATCCAGATTGCGCCGAAGGATATTGCAAGGAAGACTATAACAACTGGAATCCATACAGCCCAGTTAATTTTCTTCGATTCCTTCTTCTCAAACAGCATAGCTCCGATGGCGGTAGATTTCAGCGGAACACGCAGTGCAAAGAACAGTGGTACAGACACCGCAACCGCTATAACAGCGTTTACAGATGAGGTTATCGCGTTGGTTGCAGTCGCTGAAAGAGCAGTTTCCTGTGCTGCACCAAGCAGAATCTGACCGATGTATGTTTTCGACAGATACATGAATATATATGCAAGCTGTCCTACTATCGAGCTTACTGTTATCCCTAAAACTACCTTACCGGTTTTCTTCTCCCCTCTTATCCTCGAGGCAAGGACTCCGCACAAAAATCCCATTGCAAATTTAGAAAGAAAAGTAAACGGTGCAGAAATGATATATACTGGGTTTAAAAGGTCATAAATTGCCGCGCCGATTCCTGATGCAAGACCTCCGCCAAGTCCACCTAGCAATAGTCCCGCAAGCAGACACATCGAGTTTCCGAAGTGGATTCGTGTTATAAGCACGCCATTCGGTATTTTTATCTGGATGTAGTTTCCGACAAATACCAGAGCTGCCATAAGACCAACTGATATAACGAACATAAGCTTTTTGTTTTTCATAGGTATATCCCCCTTTTGTTTTTCTTTATTTTATCCCAAATGTTGATAAAATGCAAATCGCTTCTTTGAGATAAAGTGCAAAAGGAATTTGGCTATATCATCTAAGATTTGCTGTAATCAAGTACAAACAACTATAGAGTATGACGAAGAAAAAGACCCGACAATTCAGCGATTATCGGGTCTTTTAAAAAATGCACAAACAATTGTCTTGATGACGAAAAAAACTATAGGATTAGTAGAAAATCAGTCTTCTTCAGGCTCCTCGGGCATATCCCAGTTGTGATAAACTTCCTGAACGTCGTCATTGTCATCAAGAGCCTCTAAAAGCAGATTCATGAATTTAAGATGGTTCTCGTCCGTAAGCGTTGTATAGGTTGAAGGAATCATTGTGTCTTCAGCAGACGCTACTGTATAGCCCATGCCCTTCAAAGCCTCGGCTACCTTATAAACATCGTTGGGGTCGGCTGTGACCTCAATAGAATCGTCCTCGACGTTAAAGTCGTTGGCACCAGCCTCGAAGCAGTCCTCCATCAGCTTATCCTCATCGCATCCGTCGTTTTCAAGGACTATAACTCCCTTTCTTGTGAACATAAAGGACACGCATCCGGTTGTTCCAAGGTTTCCGCCGAACTTGTCAAAGTAATGTCTTACATCGCCAGCTGTTCTGTTCTTATTGTCGGTTAAACACTCAACAATAACAGCGACTCCGCCGGGACCGTAGCCCTCATAAACCATGGTTTCATAACTGTTCTTATCGCTTTCACCGGCAGCCTTTTTAATGATTCTGTCAATATTGTCATTAGGGACGTTATTAGCCTTAGCCTTTGATATAAGATCCTTCAATTTGGAGTTAGACGCAGGGTCGGGTCCGCCTTCCTTAACGCAGACTGAAATTTCTCTGCCTATTCTGGTAAAGATCTTTGCCTTGGCGCCGTCCGCAGCTTCTTTTTTACGCTTGATGTTGTTCCATTTTGAATGTCCTGACATAAATATCTCCCTTTTAAATTATTGTTGTTTATATTATAACTGATTAATGCTCAAATTTCAACCGTTTCCCATATTTTTTTGAACAGCTCTTCTATCCTTTCGATTTTTCCCATCAGATAAAGATATCCGAAAAGGCACTCCAAAGAAGTCGCTCTTCTATACTCCGCTACTTTTGAATGTTTAGGAGGAGTTATTCCGCTGGAATTTCTGCCCCTGCGCATTATATCCTGCTCTTCTTCTGTGAGAGCCGGAGCAATTATATCACATGCCGCCGACTGGAACTCGCAGCAAACATACTTTACCGCCATCGAATGAAGCTTTCCGGCAGGCATATTGCCGCTTAAAATCAGCCTCTCGCGGACAAGCTGCTCATAAACGCTGTCGCCAAGAAAAGCAAGAGCCAAAGGGCTGTATTGACTGACTGTTCTTTTATCAAGTGCAAGGGTCGTTAAAATCCCCTCCTCGGTTTTATTAATTTACATAGTCAAACTCATATCCGCAGACCGAAACCGTATTGCCCTCGCGGATACCCATTTCTTCAAGCTTCGCAATGATTCCCGTAGACTTCAGAACAAGCTGGAAATGCTGCAAGGATTCATAGTCGTCAACATCCACCATTCGCAAAATGCCCTCAAGCCAGTCTGCCTCAACATAGAAGGTTTCGTTTTCACGTGTGACCTCAAAGCTTCTGTCCGCGGCTATTTCTTCGGGATTCCACAAAGGAAGCGGGTCAGGCTCGAACACCTTTAACGGAGGAAGCTCTGAAAGCTGACGCGAAGTTTCGGCGATAAGCTCTTTTGTGCCGGCTGTTGTCGCAGCGGATATCTCAAAGAACTCATAGCCTTTATCGACAATGTATTTGCGGAAACGCTCTATCTGCTCCGGCTCTGCCATATCGCACTTATTTGCGGCGACTATCTGCGGAGCTTTTGCAAGATCCTCGCTAAACCTGCTAAGCTCGTTATTTATTATCTCAAAATCCTCAATAGGATCCCTGCCCTCGCTTCCGGAAACATCAACTACGTGAATTATCAGACGGCATCTTTCAACGTGGCGCAAAAATTCATGACCCAATCCAACGCCATCGCTTGCACCCTCGATAAGTCCGGGAATATCAGCCATCACAAAGGATACGCCCTCCGAAACCTTGACAACTCCAAGAACCGGAGTAAGGGTTGTAAAGTGATAGTTTGCAATTTTAGGCTTTGCCGATGATACTACCGATATAAGAGTTGATTTTCCGACATTCGGAAAGCCCACAAGTCCGACATCAGCTAAAAGCTTTAATTCAAGCTTTAATTCAAGCTTCTGTCCCTTAAAACCGGGCTTTGCAAATCTGGGGATCTGCCTTGTAGGAGTGGCGAAATGAGCATTGCCCCTGCCGCCTCGACCGCCTTTTGCTATAACAACAGGCTCGTTGCCGGACATATCCGCAATAAGTCTTCCCGATTCAAGCTCGCGCACGACAGTACCTCTTGGCACCTTGATAACAAGATCCTCGGCACCCTTGCCGAAGCTGTTTCTGGGACCACCGTTTGCGCCGTTATCGGCGACGTATTTACGCTTATATCTGAAATCGATAAGCGTGTTCATATTATCGTCCACCAAAAATACGATATCTCCGCCTTTTCCGCCGTCGCCGCCGTCAGGTCCGCCTGCTGCAACATATTTCTCACGGTGGAAGGAAACACAGCCGTCTCCCCCGTTTCCTGCCTGAACGGTTATTTTAACTTCATCAACAAACATACAGCACTCCAATGTAACTTACATTACTACAAGCAACCCCCAAGCAGATTATGGCTTGGGGGTCGAAAAATTTCGATTATTCAGCGGGATAAACGCTGACTTTCTTTCTGTCGCGTCCTTTTCTTTCAAATCTTACAACACCGTCGATCTTTGAATACAAAGTATCGTCAGAGCCGATGCCGACATTCTCGCCGGGATGGATATGTGTTCCTCTCTGGCGGTAGAGAATGTTGCCTGCAAGAACAAACTGACCGTCTGCTCTCTTGGCGCCAAGTCTCTTAGATTCGGAATCACGGCCGTTCTTTGTAGAACTTACACCCTTTTTATGAGCGAAGAACTGCATACTGATTCTTAACATCATTTATCGCACCTCCGATATGTTACTTTTAAATTGTTCGGAAAATCGCTCGAAACCTCGGACAAATGAGCCTTTAAGCTGTTTAACAGCCTGTCCGAATTTTCGCTGATCTCCTTTACTTCGCAGCGGATATCGCCTTTATCAACCTTTAAGTCAAGGTCAATTCCGAAAATCTCCGCGGCTGTATTAACTGTGAGCATAACTGCCGAGGAAACGCTTGCGCAAACAATATCATTTCCAGCATCAGCATAGCCCGAATGACCGATAACCGAAAAGCCTTTAATGCTTTTTCCGTCTTCTGTCATTTTAAATGAAGCGGTAATCATTAGCCCTTGATTGCTTCGATTCTTACCTGAGTATACGGCTGTCTATGACCCTGCTTCTTGTGAGTAGAGGGCTTCTTGGGCTTGTAGGTGAAAACGGTTATCTTCTTTGCCTTGCCGTTTTTAAGAACCTTAGCCTCAACAACCGCGCCTGCAACATAGGGAGCGCCTACAGTGGTGTTTTCACCATCAGAGTAAACGATTACCTTGTCGAAGGTTACGTTTTCTTCAGCGGCAACATCAAGCTTTTCAACGAATACGATATCGCCTTCCTTAACCTGATACTGCTTTCCGCCTGTTTCAATTACTGCATACATTATAAGTTGGCACCTGCCTTTACTATAAAACTCGCTGCACTTCGGCGCGGATTCATCTCAAAATAAGCATTTGGGCATAATCCGACTTGCCTGCCGAACACAAGCGGCTTAAAAACTATACCATATTACAATACACATTGCAACAGCTACAGCAAAAAATTCACAGAAAATTTACATTTCAATTCCGTTGACTTTGATTTCGCCGTTTTCTGCTGTGACAACGATTTCACTCAGCCTTGCATCGTCGGAATCTATCATGATATTCGCTATCTTATCCTCGACTTCCTTGCGGATGATTCTTCTTATGTCGCGCGCACCGTACTTATCGCTGTAGGCAAGCTTTGCAATCGCCTTTTCCGCTTCCCTGTCAAAGCTGAATTTGATGGATTTCTCAGCCAACGGCTCGGTCATTTCACCTAACATAAGGTGAGCTATATCGGCGTAATTCTCCTCGGTAAGAGGATTGAAGACAACGATTTCGTCCACCCTGCTGATAAACTCGGGACGCAGGAACTCGCGCAGACCCTTAATAGCTCTCTCCTTGGATATCTGAGCCTGAGTTTTGTCAAAACCTATTCCAAAGCTTTTATCGGTAGAGCCGGCGTTCGAGGTCATTATAATAACGGTGTTTTCAAAGGATACACTTCTGCCCTGAGCGTCGTTGACCTTGCCTTCGTCGAGTATCTGCAAAAGGATATTCATTACATCCGGATGAGCCTTCTCGATTTCGTCGAACAGAACAACCGAATACGGCTTTCTTCTTACCTTTTCGGTCAACTGACCGGCTTCATCATATCCTACATATCCCGGAGGCGAGCCAATCAGCCTTGAAACCGTGTGCTTTTCCATGTATTCCGACATATCAATTCTGATAAGCGGCTCGGTAGCGTCGAACAGCTCAGCGGCAAGAGTTTTTGCAAGCTCGGTTTTGCCGACGCCTGTAGGTCCTACAAAGATAAACGAAGCGGGTCTGCGGCGGGATGTCAGCTGAACGCGCGTTCTCTTAATTGCCGCGCACACAAGGTCTACAGCTTCGGGCTGACCTATTATCTTAGCACTCAAAGCGTCGTGCAGGTGCCTAATCTTGGCGTATTCGGTTTCGACTATCTTGTTGGCTGGAATGCCGGTCCAAAGCTCTATTACCTTTGAAAGGTCGTATTCAGTGACCCTGACCTTATCAGCCTCAGCCTGAGCGGCATTATATTCATTCTCGGTCTGTGAGATTTTTGCTTTTGCCTGAGCGATTTTCTCGTAATCCGGGTTTTCATCCTCTTCAAGCTTGCCCAACGCAATGCAGTCGTCTTCAAGCTGTGCTTTAAGCCTTAAAGCGTTAGAGATTTCCGGACTGCGAATGCTTGCGCCGGCACAGGCTTCGTCCAAAAGGTCTATCGCCTTATCCGGCAAATATCTGTTGTTGATATATCTTTCCGAAAGAACCGCGCACATCCTCAGTGCAGAATCGGATATCTTAACGTGGTGAAAATCCTCATAATACTTTCTTATGCCAAAGAGGACATTTACGGTGTCATCAACCGTAGGCTCGGTGACAGTTACCGGCTGGAAGCGGCGCTCAAGCGCGGAATCCTTTTCTATATACTTGCGGTATTCGTTGAAGGTTGTCGCGCCGATAACCTGAACCTCACCCCTCGAAAGCGCAGGCTTTAAAATATTTGCTGCGTTCATGGTGCCCTCACTGTCGCCGGTGCCGACAAGGTTATGCACCTCGTCTATGAACAGAATAACGTTGCCTTCCCTTTTAACCTCCTGCAAAAGTCCCTTGATACGGCTTTCAAACTGACCGCGGAACTGCGTACCTGCAACAAGCGCGGTGAGGTCTAAAAGATACAGCTGCTTATTCTTGATGTTAAACGGCACATCGCCGGAGACTATCTTCTGGGCTATGCCCTCGGCAATCGCTGTTTTACCGACGCCGGGTTCACCTATAAGACATGGGTTATTCTTCTGACGGCGAGAAAGTATCTGCAAAACCCTGCCGATTTCGCGATCTCTGCCGATTATTTTATCGAGCTTTCCCTCGGCGGCGCGCTGGGTGAGATTGGTGCAGTAGGTCCCTAAAAATTTGAGCTCCTTTTCTTTTTTCTGCTCCGCGTCCTTATCCTTTTTACGATTTGAATTCTGAGGCAAAGCTCCGTTTTGTGCGTTATTCTGCTGATCCTGATTTCCTCCGAGCTTACCCAAAAGATTTGAAATAAAGTTAGGCATAGCACCGGTTCCGCCCATCTCGAAGGAGTCGCCGTCCTCGCTCATAGCCTCGGTGAGCGCTTCAAGATCGTCGTCGGTAATACCCATCTGTTTCATATATTCATCAACCTGCGGTATACCGAGCTGACGCGCACAGTAAAGGCAGAGTCCCTCATTTTTCTTTTCGTTGCCGTTCATAGTCGTAATAAAAACGGCGGCAGGTCTTTTCTTGCATCTGGAACAAAGCATTATTTGTTTACCGTAATGCCCCTGATATCCGGGGACATTCCTTTCTTTCGTATAAAAGCCAAGTCATAGCGACGCCATTCTCAGCCGACGCGCAATACGGCGATTGCTGCTCATATGGCATCACATTGTATTATATTATCGCGCAACGGTGAAATTTGAATGATAAACCGATTAAAGACGTTAAAAATTTATTTTAACCAATATCCTATAATATCAAAATTATAAAACTTTATAAACAGCTTAGTCATGTTTATCGTCTGCGTGTTCAGGAAAATAAGCGAGCTTCCGGTTACGTTTACAACCGCCTTAATGACTATTGATATTACATAAACCACAACTGCTCCCTCGACGGCACCCAAAACACCGCCGAAAAGCACATTTACAGGACCTACTATCGGTATTTTGTTGACCGCCCTGAACGCATTTGAGACCGGACCGATTATAAGTCTTAAAATAAACATAAGAACAACAAAAACAATCGCTTTAAACAGCCATATTAGAACCGGAGCAATAAGATTCTGCTCAGCGGCATACGCAACCTCCTCGCGGGAGCCGCTTATGAAGGCTGAAACAACCTCTCCGACCTTACCGGTCGCCTCACCTACAGTATCCAGCGCCTGACGTATATAATCGGAAGACACAATATCGTCGAGCAGGACATCTAAAATCATAGGCGTTACAGAGCCTTCAACACTGCTCTTGATGACCTCTTCACTTTCGGGAGAACCGTTTTTGCGCATACTTGATGCAAGCTCAGAGAAGAAGTCGGGTTTGCTTTCTATTATAGCATTAACATCATCAGGCGACATATCAACGCCGTAATCTCCGGCTGATATCGCGGATGAAACTAAACCGGCTGGGTCTTTATTGTCCGCACTCTTCATAAAGCCTTCAACAATAGTGTCCTTGACGAATTTATCGTAGACAAACGGACCTACTGCCTCAGCCGCAAACCAGCTTACAACAAACGAAGCTATTATCAGAACTGTCATAACAACCGACTTCATCAGTCCTTTTTTTGCACCGCAATATACAGCTATTATCAATATTCCGATAACGCATACATCATAAAACCAATATAAATTCTCCATATTCTCTCCTTTATAAGAGCGTTATAGCATATTAAAAGCTAATT
>ENA-UONV01001369-UONV01001369.1-human-gut-metagenome-genome-assembly--contig:-CS4-NODE-1369-length-21681-cov-10.103579_pt1 | contig 21681 bp, 15 predicted proteins | sample MGYA00242461_ERZ724008 | MGnify/ENA metagenome assembly ERZ724008 | reverse complement strand
GATAATAAATAAAACACTATAAACAATTACTATCAAAGAAAATAGTATAAATATGTACTGTAATATCTTATTTAATTTTTTATTATTCATAAGTGTTACCAAGAGCCTCCTGCACCGTTTGACAAATTAAAAAGATTTCTTAATATATAACTGGGAAAAGACAATAATTAAAAAACAATTAAACAAAATAGCAATGTCGTTTTCAGAAAAGTTTTCAATCCAATTTTATTTTTAATTACAAGTATTGGCGTATAATTCCCAATTACTGCCAGCAAAGCATTTATCAATAATACCCAATTCGGATACATAAATAAAAACAACCTATTTGTAAGATTGTAAGCATAAAGCAAATATAGTGATTGAATTAGCAACAATACATTTATACATATTACTACTAATCCCATTATTCTATCCATTTTAAAAGTTGCCATAAATTACCAATTTGAAGTTACTTTCATATATTCGTTTTCATTATTGTATATTTGAAAAGATACATTATTACTAATGCTATTCATAGGCAGTGTTTTTATTGTATTTTTATGTCATTGAAAAAATGTTCATAAGATTTCAATTTTGTTTCTCCTACATGCTCATAGACAATGGCAATACCATATTTGAAATAATTATCTTCTCTAAAATATTTTTTTCCATTATCTGTCATATAGTACCCTCTTATACTACGAACATCTTTACCCAGTACAAATTCACTACATATTATTTTATCCGACAAATCTGTCAAAGGTAAATTTATCATACTTCCACAATGTATTATTATTGCAGCAGAATCTAAAACGCAATTTATTATTTTGAAATAACCCTCTTCATAATTGACAACATTAATTTTGTGGATTGCTGGATACTCGATAATCAGATTCTTGTTATGGCACAATATCGTATCTGTTTTTGTTTGTATTTGACCAAAAGCAATATTTGTCAAACAAAAGAACAATACCATTAATAATACTTCACGGGTTCTCCTCTTCTTCATAATTATTTTCTGCTTGTTTTACAACTGTTTTTATTTGATTTTCCAAAATAAGATTTGTAGGAACTTTTGTAATTTCAAAAATATTCATATGTAATTCCTCATCCCAGATCACACGAACTTCTGGTTTATACGTATGGCTTGCTTTTACTACGTTGCGATAAACTTCGTAAAAATAGGCATGCCCAAAAGCTTCGTGTGCGGTAGTCATTACTTGCTGTTTCTCATTCAAATTTTTTCCAACAAGAACATATACTTTATTGTCAGGCGAAGGATTCGACTCTGCATTCGGCATTTCAGTTGTACCTCTATAAAAATTTCCTCCTGTTGAGGAATTATCGTAGTAAGCAAAACCTGCGTGATCTTTGTCCTTAACTTGAAAACTATATACTACCTCACTATTCGCTAATGCTTTCAAGGCAGTCATATTTTCGGAGAAACTTTTCGATTTGTTCAATCTTCTTATATCAAGTACTCCACTTTTGTCAAATCTTAAAAACTTTACCTCTTGCTTTGTTAGTGTATTACTGATGTTTTTTTGAGAAAGTTTATCCGCTTCTACCTTCCTTCCGTCCGGGTCTACATAATTCACCGGATTGTTATTACAGTAGGCATAGGGCGAGATGGAATAATATTTCTCGCAGAGAGGATCCATCGTCATAAATCGGCAGAGAGCCGGATAATACATACGAGCATCGAAGTCGTAACTGTCATAGCCGTGCAGCTCTATAAACTCCTTTCCTCCGTATTTATACGGCTGCTCTTCGGGCTGGTAATGGGCTTCATAAGGAAGACCGAAAGGATAGTATTGCATACGTTGGTAGGTGACGGTATGCTCTATGGGTTTGGGGCGAATAGGTGGTTTATCTCCGCCTATCGCCCCCCGGTTCGTCAAGGAAAAAGGAGGTTCCACTGGTATTAGTTTTGCTACCGCACTGCCGTAGACGGTGCGGATATTCCCCTGATAATCCCGCACGAAGTACCGGAAATCTTGTTCCGAACAATCCAAATAGCCGTCGCCGTTATGAATTCGTATCAGGGTATCGCTCTCGAAATCGGCTCCCGCATATTCCAAAGAACCCCGACGTGCCGTAACATGACTGCTCATGGCCGCTGTCCCCGATGTACTGCCGAAGGTCTGACCCGCGGGGATAACGACCGTTGTCAATGGTGTGAGGTATTTACTGCCGGTTCTCTTGCCGTCGGCGGTGTAATAATTCACGATAGCCGACCCGTTGCGGAACTGCACGGTGTCGGGCAGGTTCAGCAAATTGTATCGTATGGCGACAATATCCCGGTCGAGGTCGGCCGTCATGTTTCCGTTGGAGTCGTAAAAATAATCGAGTCCGTTATGATTATAGTCCCGATATTCTTTCATGTCGTATCGCCCCTGTTCTCCCACCATATCGGTAATCTCTACTACCCTATTCCCTTCATAAGACCAGTTCATCTCGTCTATCATTCCGCCCTTTCCCCCATTGCGATACAAATTTACCATATTACCATGCTTGTCATATTCATATTCGACATGATAGCGGCCGCTGGAAAAATCACTGCCCGTCACCGAATAGGCCGAAGCCAGACGGTCGTGGGCATCATAAGTGAAGCGATAGCCGTTCACAATCGTGTCGGTATCGGTGCGATATGTCCAATTCATCGCCGATATATTTCCGTTGTAACGAACTTTCCCATAGTTTCCCATAAGGCTTTCGTAATACAAATTCTGCACGAAATCGACATCTTCTATCCGAGTGATCCAACCCTGCAAATTATACCGATATTTAGCATGCGTCAGTCCTCCGTCGATACTTTTGCCGGATATCCGTCCCAACTCGTCGTATTCATATCTCCAATCGGTAGACAAAGAGTCGTTAACCGCATAATCGGTGCGGGTGAGGCGTCCCGAGCGGTCATAAGTGTTTTCTACGGACTCCGATACCGATAAACGCCCCCGGGAATCCAAATGTTCCGTGTATGATTCAAGAATATTTCCCGAAAGGTCGCATTGAGCATAAGTCATTTCATAATCGCCCGATACATGCCGAGTGCGTGTCTGCACGGGATTGCCATATTCATCGTAATAATAAACGGTAATCGCGTATTTGCTCCTGTCCGTCAAGTCGAACACCTGCGTCCCGGTCAGCAAACCTTTGGCCGAGGAATAAGCCGCACCATATCCCTCCTTACTCCGATAGGCAAGCTGCGAGGCCGCCGTCCCCTCGATGTACAAAAAAGAATAGTCGTCGTAATAATTGACCGTGAGCAACCGCCCTTTTTCCTGTGAAATAGGCGACAATATCCGCAGCGAATACCCCATACCCGGCCACGCAGTATAACTATCGGCACGTTCCTCGACAAACAATTTTTCTTTACAATACTGGCGCAAGTCTCCGGGGCTGCGAAGCGGATTCGCCTCATAAGTATACAGCACTCGGGAGAGGGCATCATATTTGGTTATGGTCCAGAGGCTTCCGCTCTGTTGATTGCCGTCCTGACTCATGACCAACCGATTAGCCCTATCGTAAATCATCTGTATCGATTTACAACCGGGCAAACGCTTCCCTATGCAGTTCCCCCGGTCGTCGTATTTATAGAGATAGGCATACTGTTGCAAAAGAGTGTGGCTGTCGGGATAATTGCCGGTATTATGCATTCCGTCCACAGCCATCGGGGGCAGTACGTAGCACAGCCTGCCGTGGTCGTCATAAATGTAGTAAGTGTCATAACCGTTTCCCTGACGGGTCATAACCACTCGACCCGATTTATCGGTGAAACTCTCTTGCCAAATTCCGTCCTCGTCGGTTTCGCGAGTAACATAAAGAGCACCCGGCATATACCGCCCCACTCGTTGTACTCCATCGGACGAAATGCGGAAAAGAACGACCTCTTCCGCCGTATTGCACCGATATGCAGCAGTCTTCGGGTGAGCGTTCCAAACAGATCCGGGATTTTTCACACCGACTATCCGGCTCAACGGTGAGTTTTCGTACAAAGTCTCCCGATAGAGACATGTGTCTCCATAATAACTTTGAGCCGTCTGCCCGTATGTAGAAGGATTCACATAACAGCCGTTGTTCCCCGAGACGGGAGTGGGAAGCCCTTGACGATATTCTCTCCCAGCCTCGTCGTAACCGACTGTGGACAGCAGGTCGGCGCCCGTTGCCGTGAAACCCACTCGGGCAGTCTGTTCGGGACGACCCAGCCCGTCATAATAGACCACGGTCGCAAGCGCCTGCGAAGCCCCTTCGGCAGTTATCCGGCCGTCCTCTATATTCGCCGACGTACTACCGCCGGGAAGAACGACCTCCACGATATAATTCTTTTCAGACGACAAACTCAAAGGAATATCGACGGCAGCCGACACTATCGCCGACATGGGCGACAAAAAGAGTATAGACAAACTCATTGAAAAGCGGAGGGATCTTTTCATAGTATCGTGATTTTGTGTCTCTCCGTAAATTTATGCTTTTTTTTACATTTCCCCAAATATTTCACGCCTTTTTTTTCATGCCTCGGCTCCAAACGACTGTTTTAACCCTCTTCAAACAAAATTCGGGAATTATTTTCGAGGAAAGCCCCATAAAACACATTCCCCCTATGCATAGCATGAAAGCCGACTCTTCCCATTATCCGGGAATCACCCTTCTCCGAACAATCGCACAGCATTGGCCGTGGTAACCTCCTCCACCTCGGCAGTCGTAATATCCAGAATTTCGGCTATTCGCTTCGCCATATAAGGCAAATACGAAGGTTCGTTCCGCCTGCCTCGATAAGGCACGGGAGCCAAATACGGAGCATCGGTTTCGAGCAATATACGCCCGATGCCTACTTCTCGTACCATATCTTCGAGATGAGCGTTCTTGAAAGTAACGATGCCGTTTATCCCGAAATAATAGTCACCGGTTCCCCTCAGCAGACGCACCTGTTCGGCCGACCCCGTGAAACTGTGGAACACCCCTCGGAATGCCGGCACTCTGCCCGACTGCAACAGAGCCAATATTTCGTCGAATGCCTCCCGGCAATGAATAATCACCGGCAAACCCGACTCTGCCGCCCACCCCGTCTGCATCACAAAAGCCTCTTTCTGCTCCTCGGCATAGGTCTTGTCCCAATACAAATCGAGCCCTATCTCACCCACGGCGCAATACTCCCCGGAGAAAAGCAGCTCTCTCATCTGTCCAAGTCGCTCCCGATAATCGGCCTCCACCGACGTGGGGTGTAGCCCCATAGCCATACGGCAATAACCGGGAAACAAATCGTTCGTGGCATGCATGGCTTGCACCGTGTCGAAATCGACATTGGGCAATATCACCCGTTCGACTCCCGCTTCACGAGCACGGCGCACCACCTCGATGCGGTCTTCGTCAAACTCTTCCAGATAAATATGCGTGTGAGTATCAATCATCTTCGGGTCGCTTTTCTCCACTGCGATAATAATATACTACGCCGTAAGCCCGGCAACGGTTCAAACGGATTTCGGCAGGGAGGTCGGCGTAATACGTTTCCACCTGATTCCACAAATCCAAGATAATCCGGTCCGCCTCCTCGCGCAAGGCATCCAATCCCGACTGGGAACGAATCGTATTCAGTTTATAATTCTGTTGTTCCCGATAGGCTTCCTTGAAAATATCGTAATGCACGGTCACTTTCGCGATCGTAGGATTATAAATAGGCGCGCCTCCGTGCGACACCCGTTCGCGTTCCCCCTCGATGAGACGTTCTCCCCAAACGAGAATGTGCTTCTCGCCGGTCAGCTCGGGCACGGCAAAATCTTCGGGGTCGAGCCCGTAAAACAATTTGTGTTCCTTACGCACCTCGTTACGCAACACTGCCAAATTAAGCACCTGTATGAAATGCGAGATGTACAACCGAGCCGTCTTCAAATGCGACTGATATTGTCGGTTGGCCTCGGCCTGAGCCGTATAGCAATACTGGAACTGCTCGACGGCACTTTTGAAACGTCTCAAAAGAACGCGGGCCTCGTTCAGCGTTTTATACGAAGCCGCCTGCTTGTCCACATCGCACTCGTGCTCCATCGCCACCGCTTTTTCGAGAGCGGCAAGGCGGGCTTTGTCTGTATTCGGTAACCGGCGGTAAGGCATTATTTCTGAAAAATTTTAGTGATCTCGTTTTATCAATGAATTCGCCAAATCGTATAAGGGCTGCTTTGCCGCTTCGTCCACTCCGATTTGCCGCAAAGCCTCTATCGCCCGACGGCTGTATTCGTCGACCTGCCGCAGACACAAATCGCCCGCACCGACACGGTCGTACAATGCCGTCACAGCAGCTATCTTCTCGGAAGGATCGTATTCGGCTGCGCTCAACCAGCGGGACAACTCCTCGGCATCTTTCCCTTCGACCCGTTGCCGGGCATTGATGAGCATATACGTTTTCTTGTTATTCAGAATATCGCCTCCTATCTTTTTCCCGAAACGGGCAGGGTCGCCATACACGTCCAACCAATCGTCCTGCAACTGGAACGCCAGTCCCAAAGACTCGCCGAAGCGGTAGATACAATCCGCATCCGTCTCGCTCGCTCCGCCTATAATCGCCCCTATCTTCAACGCTCCCCCCAACAGCACGGCTGTTTTCAGGCGAATCATCTCGATATATTCCGCCTCGGTCACATCGTCCCGACGCTCGAATTCCATATCGTATTGCTGACCCTCGCAAATTTCAAGAGCCGTTTTCAGGAACAACTCGACGACAGCCCCCGTGTGCGGAGCCTCTGTGCGGGCGATATAACGGAAAGCGATGATCTCCATAGCATCGCCCGAAAGTATGGCCGTATTCTCGTTCCACACCTTATGCACTGTGGGTTTACCCCGGCGCACATCAGCTTTGTCCATCACATCGTCGTGCAACAGCGTGAAGTTGTGAAACACTTCCAACCCCACCGCCGCATTCAATGCCCGACGATAATCGCCCGCAAACATCTCGCAAGCAAGCAACGTCAACAACGGCCTCACGCGCTTACCGCCCAACGACAACTCATAACGCACGGGAGCATACAATCCATCGGGTTCGGCGGCATATTCTATCTTCGAAAGTTCAGCTTCTATCGCGTCGAAATATCTTTGCAGTTTTTCCATAAACTACTTGAAAATTTTTATGTTTTACATAGAACAGAGTTCAAAATTAACGATTTCCATCGATTCGAGCAAACATAGTTCGCAATATAATACGAATAAAGTTCCGATACAAACTCGTTCCGCCACATACTTTATTGCCCTTTTTCCCGTTAATAAATCATCGGGAACCATTCTGCCGAAAGCAAAATTCAATCACGCGACTTTCTGCCGACCGGGAATTTTGGCTATCTTTGAAACCCGAAAACAATTATGACACATACGTTTCGATATATAACGGTTCTTCTGGCGACTGTCACTACATGCTTCGCCGGGAGGGGACAAGAGGGGAAAAGCTCGTTCGACTTTCTCAATATCCCCACCTCCACTCACGCCTATACGTTGGGAGGAACCAATATATCCGTCATCGACGAAGATATAAACCTCGTCAATCAAAACCCGGCTCTGATGGGACCCGAATCGGATTTACAACTCGGGCTGAACTACATGAAATACGTCGGGGGAATCAATCTGGCAGGAGCCACTTTCGGAAAGGCGGCCGGAGAACGGGGAGCATGGGCGGCCGGCATACAATACTACGGGTACGGCAAAATGAAAAGTGCCGACGAAACCGGCGTGATCACCGGTGAATTTTCACCCAAAGACATCGTCTTCAACGGTATCTACGCCCACGACATCACCACGACCTTGCGGGGCGGAGTCAATGCCAAAGTCATCTACTCCTCTTACGAACAATACACCTCTTGGGCGCTTGCCGTCGATCTCGGCCTCAACTACTACAACGCAGACAACGACCTCTCGCTCTCGCTGGTAGCACGCAATCTGGGTGGACAAATCAAACGTTACAACGACACATTCGAACGCATGCCGTTCGATTTGCAGATAGGCTATACGCAAAGCCTCGAACATGCGCCCATACGGGTGTCGGTCACCGCTCGTAACCTCACAAGGTGGAAACTTCCCTATCCCGCCATCGAAAGCAGCTCTTACACCGGGAGCGATGAAATCGTTGAAAAAAGCGGATTCGTGGACAACCTTTTCCGCCACCTCATTTTCGGCGTGGAGTTCCTGCCCACCGACCGCATTTACATAGGAGTGGGGTACAACTACAAAACCCGCACCGACATGCGCACCGCTCACCGTAACTTTCTCTCCGGATTTAGCATAGGCGGCGGAATCAAAGTCCGCATGTTCGGCATAGGTGTCGCCCTCACACAACAACACACGGGAGCGACCACGCTCATGGTCAACCTCTCGACCAATCTTTTCGAATTCAAAAAATAAATGCTTATGAATAAACCTGAACCTCGGATAATCATCGCCGTCGACGGCTTCTCGTCGTGTGGGAAAAGTACGATGGCGAAAGCTCTTGCCCGGAACATAGGTTACATTTATATCGACAGTGGCGCGATGTACCGCGCCGTCACCCTCTACTGCCTCGACCACGGTCTCATCGACGGCGACACGGTCGATACCGATACGCTGAGGTCCCTCATGGACGACATTCAAATCGATTTCCGCCCCGATTCCGAAACGGGTATGACACACACATTTCTAAACGGAATCGACGTAGAGCGTGAAATTCGCTCCATGCGAGTATCCGATAAGGTAAGCCCCGTTAGTGCCATACCTTTCGTGCGCACGGCTATGGTTGCCGCACAGCAAAAAATGGGCGAACGGAAAGGCATCGTCATGGACGGGCGCGATATAGGCACGACCGTATTCCCACATGCCGAACTGAAAATATTCGTCACGGCCTCGGCGGAGACTCGGGCACAACGACGTGTCGACGAACTGAGGGCGAAAGGTGTCGATGTCGATTTCGACGAAGTGGTCGCCAACATCAACAAACGCGACCACATCGACCAGACCCGTAAAGAAAGCCCTTTGCGCAAAGCCGACGATGCCATAGAGCTCGACAATTCCCACATGACAATTGCCGAGCAGGACGCATGGCTCATGACCCGGTACAAAGAAACCATCGAAAAACTTCGATAAACCACTCGCAAAGGTAGAAAGGAGACAGGTTATGGCACGCATAGAAATAGACGAACATTCGGGTTTCTGCTTCGGTGTAGTCACGGCTATCCGCAAGGCCGAAGAAGAACTCGACCGCACCGGACGGCTCTACTGCCTCGGCGACATCGTACACAACAGCAACGAGGTGGAACGACTCAAAGCCAAAGGGCTCATCACCATAGACCACGAGCAACTCAAACAGTTGCACGACGTGAAAGTATTGCTGCGAGCCCACGGCGAACCTCCCGAAACCTACCGAATCGCCGCCGAGAACAACATAGAAATCATCGATGCCACCTGCCCCGTCGTGTTGCAACTGCAACGTAAAATCAAAACCGCATACGATTCCAACCCTCCCGGAGAGGCGCAAATCGTTATCTACGGCAAAACCGGACACGCCGAAGTCAACGGACTGGTGGGACAGACCCACGGCAAAGCCGTCGTCATCGAGGGAGACAAAGACCTCGGCAAGATAGACCTCCGCAAAAAACTGTTGCTCTATTCCCAGACAACCAAGTCGGTAGAAGGCTTCCGCCACATCGTCGACGAGATAAAACAGCTGAAACCCGACGGTCAATTCGAATCGTTCGACACCATCTGTCGGCAAGTCGCCAACCGCATTCCCAATATCAGGGAGTTTGCACGCCGACACGACCTTATCCTGTTCGTTTGCGGGAAAAAGAGCTCCAACGGACGGGTGCTTTTCGGAGAATGCCTGCAAGTCAATCCCCAATCCCGACTCGTTTCCGACATCAGCGAAATAGACCCCACATGGCTCGAAGGAAAAGAGAGCATAGGTATCTGCGGAGCTACCTCCACCCCCCGCTGGCTCATGACCGAAGTCCAAGAATACATAACCCGGTTATTGGAAACGACCGGCTCTACCGCCACCCGATGACCGACCGTATTTCTGTGAATACCCAAAAGCAAGCATAATCCGGCTCAGCCCGGATAAGTTTACTTCGATACTCTACACAAAAATAGATTCTACCCCTACCTTTCATTTTGGTAAATAGTTTATCAAAATGAAAGGCATTTGCGCTCCGAAAAACCGACTATCACCATAATAATCAACGACTTAATCATATCCCCACAAAAATGGTCTGCCATTTGTCGTGCAAGAGATATGAAACTCTACATCATATCAAACAGACTGCCGGTCAAGGTAAGCGAAAAAAACGGAACGTTTTCATTCACCCGAAGCGAAGGCGGACTGGCAACGGGGCTCGATTCTCTTCAAACCTCTTACGAAAAGCATTGGATCGGGTGGCCGGGAATTTGTGTGGATAATGATAGCGACAAACAAGCGATCGGGGAAAAATTGGAAGAACTAAACTTTCACCCCGTATTCCTGTCCGACACCCAGATAAAAAATTATTACGAAGGTTACAGCAACAGTACCATCTGGCCGCTGTGCCACTATTTCTTTGCCTATACATTGTACAAGGACACTTTCTGGCAAGCCTACCGAGAAGTAAACAGACGGTTCTGCGAAACCATCTGCCGGCTGATAGGCCCCGAAGATAAAGTATGGGTACAGGATTATCAACTGATGTTATTGCCCGGTATGCTTCGAGAAGCCGTTCCCGACTTGTGCATAGGCTATTTTCATCACATACCTTTCCCGTCCTATGAACTCTTCCGCATATTGCCCGAACGGGCCGAGATTCTCAAAGGTCTGTTAGGAGCCGATTTCATAGCTTTTCACACTCACGACTACATGCGACACTTTATCAGTGCGGTAGAACGCGTGCTGCGCATGAATTTCAAATTGGACGAAATACAGTTAGGCAATCGGGTCGTACGAATAGATGCCCTTCCTATGGGGATTAATTACGACCTGTACCACAATGCTTCTACACAACCGGAAGTCCGTCAAGCGGTCGACCGCACGAGAGAACTGTTCGGAGATCACAAGTTGATTCTCTCCGTGGACCGCCTCGATTACAGTAAAGGAATCCTGCACAGGCTGCGAGGCTTCGCCGCCTTCCTCGAACATCACCCCGAATATCATGGCAAGGTCGCTTTGGCTATGATCATAGTCCCCTCGCGCGACCACGTAGGCAGTTACGCCCAATTAAAGACCAAAATAGACGAAGAAATAGGCTCCATCAACGGGGCGTATTCTACGATGGATTGGACTCCGGTATATTATTTCTATCACGGATTTTCTTTCGAGGAACTGACAGCCATGTACCACATGGCCGACATAGCGCTTGTGACACCCCTCCGGGACGGAATGAACTTGGTAGCCAAAGAATATGTAGCCGCCAAAAGCGAAAATCCCGGTGTATTGATTCTCAGCGAAATGGCAGGAGCAGCCGTCGAATTGACCGACGCTCTGTTAATCAATCCCAATGACACGGGACAAATCGAACGGGCAATTTGTCAAGCATTGGAAATGCCCGTAGAGGAACAGTTGCGACGGCTGCAAAACATGCAGAAAATCATCTCGACCCAAACCGTCGACAAATGGGCTGCCGACTTTACCGACGAGTGGAACGATATTTGCCGCAAGAACATCTCCTTCCGCAAAAAACAGATTACAGCAAACACGATAGGCACTATCAAACAAGAGTACAATAGAGCGAAAAAACGGCTCATTTTTTTGGACTACGACGGAACATTGGCGGCACTCAAACCCCGCCCCGAAGATGCCGAGCCGACGCCCGAACTCATAGAAACGCTACAAAAACTTTGTGAAGACTCCGACAACCACATCGTTATCAATAGCGGGCGCGATCACTTCACATTGGAAAAATGGCTGGGGAACCTTCCGGTCTCGATAGCTGCGGAGCATGGAGCATTCTATCGGGAAAACGGGCTATGGCACAAAAACATCAACAAACCGGTATGGAGCGCAGGTTTGTTATCTATCCTCAAACTATTCGTAGCGAAAACACCCCGTTCGCGTCTGGAAGTCAAAGAAACCGCCATCGCATGGCACTATCGGGAAAGCGATGCTTGGCTGGGAACTTTGCGAGCCCAACAATTAGCCAACGAACTTGTTTCTATCTGTATACAACAGAAATTGCAAATCATTCAGGGAGACAAAGTGGTCGAAATAAAATCGCCCGATTACAACAAAGGCTCGGAAGTTTCCCGCCAGCTCAAAAAAGAATATTACGATTTCATTCTGGCTATCGGCGACGACACCACCGACGAAGATATGTTCAAGGCCCTGCCCAAAAATGCGGCAACCATAAAAGTGGGCTACGTCTCCGAAACCGCCAGATACAACTTACCATCGCAGGAACAAGTCCTTCCTCTGTTGCAAACATTGGTAAATATTTCGGGTGAGTCATCGACCAACGATAAAGTCCGAAAAGGATTGAACTCCGCATTACATTTCTTTAAAGAACTATTAAACTTAAAATAAAACCGATGAATAACCTCAACTATGGTGTAATTGGAAACTGCCGGACGGCAGCGCTCATATCGGAAAAAGGGAATATCGAATGGTTGTGTTTCCCCGACTTCGATTCGCCCTCTATCTTCGCGGCACTGCTCGATAAGGACAAAGGCGGTTGTTTCGGATTCGAAGTGTCGAACGGATACCGCATCTCGCAATCTTATGTACCTCATACCAATATACTATCCACCCATTTCTCTTCCGACGAAGGAGAATTTGTCGTGCTCGACTTCATGCCGTGCTACCGTTCCTATGAAAAAGAGCACTATCTGCCCGCAGAAATATATCGTTATATCCGTTGGATAAAAGGGACACCCCGGTTTAAAGTAAATTACAATCCGGCTCCCGATTATGCGCGGGGAAAAGTCATACACAACATTACCGACGAATACATCGAAACTTATTGTTCGTCCGAGAACAAAGACCGACAATACCTATACTCTTCCCTGTCTTTACAAGACATCGAACAAAAAAAGGAAATCACGCTCCAACGAGATGAATTTTTCCTGTTGTCATACAACGAAAAGGTGATTCCGATAGACATCGAACGGGAAAAGCTCGAATATTGCCGCACACTGGTCTATTGGCTCAACTGGACGAACCGGACTAAAAAATACTCGCTCTACAACGACGTTATAGAACGAAGTCTGTTAGTATTGAAGTTAATGTCTTATTACAACGGAGCCGTATTGGCGGCACTCACTACGAGCCTGCCCGAAACCGTCGGCGACGTCCGCAACTGGGACTATCGTTTTTGTTGGTTGAGAGATGCATCCATGTCCATCGAGACCCTCTTCCAAATCGGGCATGCAGGAGCGGCTCGCAGATTTATGAAATTCATTCAATCCACCTTCGTCGCCAAGCACGAGTCTTTTCAAATCATGTATGGCATTCGCGGAGAAAGGCAATTAAAAGAAATCATTCTGGACCACCTCGACGGATATAAAAACTCCAAACCGGTGAGAATAGGAAACGATGCCTATCACCAAAGGCAAAACGACTCGTTCGGTTATCTCATGGACTTGATCTACCAATACTATCGACTCATGCCGGGGACGTTAGACGAGATAGAAGACATGTGGGAAATGGTGAAGAGTATTCTCGCCACAGTCGAAGAGGAATGGAGAGAACCGGACAAAGGAATCTGGGAAATCAGAGGGGAAAGCCAGCATTTCGTCTCATCGAAAGTAATGTGCTGGGTCGCTTTGGATCGGGGAACGAAAATCGCCAATATGCTAAAAAAATACAAATATATCGAACGCTGGCAGAAAGAAGCCGACAAGATAAAAACCGATGTGATGACTCACGGCTGGAAAGAAAAAATCCACAGTTTTTCCCAGACCTACGAAAACACAGCCTTAGATTCCTCCCTGCTCCTCATGGAGCCCTACGGCTTCATCGAAGCGAACGACATTCGTTATCACCAAACAGTGAAAGCCATAAAAAAAGCGTTGTTACACAAAGGCTTGATGTACCGGTACAACAGCAAAGACGACTTCGGACTACCCTCCTCGGCATTCACGATATGCACCTTTTGGCTCGTGAGGGCTCTTTTCGTCATAGGAGAAAAAGAAGAGGCCCGCTGCCTGTTCGACGAAATACTGAAATGCTCCAATCACTTGGGTCTGTTCAGCGAAGATTTGGACTTCGACACCAAAGAACAATTAGGGAATTTCCCCCAAGCCTATTCCCATCTGGCTCTGGTAAACACGGCCATTCTATTTGCAGAAGAAGACAAGAAATTATCGTTCATTCGACCCTAAAAAAACAGAAAAGAGGCGGTATTACGAAAACATTTCTTCACAATATCGTCATCTCTACTGTACCGGTATTTGACTTTTAATTTCTATATTTGCCCAAAAAGCAAAAATAGGGGGAGGTGCGGCATAAAATTAGCGCAAGCTCTTTTTTCTACATTCACCTTTCACTATCTTTGCTACCAATTAAACAATATAGGTTATGTCGCAAATTAAATGTGTAGGTATTTTAACTTCCGGTGGCGATGCTCCCGGAATGAATGCGGCCATTCGCGCGGTAACCCGTGCAGCCATCTACAACGGATTCGAGGTAAAAGGTATTTATCGAGGTTATAAAGGTTTGATTACGGGAGAAATAACCCCTTTCAAAACGCAAAATGTAAGTAACATCATACAGTTGGGAGGTACGATATTGAAGACAGCCCGCTGTCAGGAATTCAAAACGCCCGAAGGACGAAAAGTCGCTTACGACACACTCGTCAAAGAAGGCATAGATGCCCTTGTCGTAATCGGAGGAGACGGAACATTGACCGGTGCGCGCATTTTCGCCACCGAATACAACTATCCCATCGTAGGATTGCCGGGAACGATAGACAACGATCTCTATGGAACCGACACCACTATCGGATACGATACGGCGCTGAACACCATTATGGATGCCGTCGATAAAATACGCGATACCGCAACGTCTCACGAAAGACTTTTCTTTATCGAAGTCATGGGTCGCGATGCCGGATTCCTCGCTTTGAACGGAGCCATCGCTACGGGAGCCGAAGCAGCTATTATTCCGGAGATTTCGACCGAAGTGGACCAACTCGAAGAACTCATCAAGAACGGATTCCGCAAATCGAAAAACAGCAGTATCGTGTTGGTAGCCGAAAGCCCCATCACCGGTGGAGCCATGCACTTGGCAGAACGGGTACAGAAAGAGTACCCGCAATACGATGTCCGCGTAACTATTCTGGGACACATTCAACGAGGAGGTTCACCCACGGCTCACGACCGTATTCTGGCCAGCCGCATGGGTTCGGCCGCCATCGATGCCCTACTCGAAGATCAACGTAATGTCATGATCGGTATCCGCAACAACGAAATAGAATATATTCCTTTCAATAAAGCTATCAAAAACGACAAACCCATAGACCGAGAATTACTCAACACGTTGAGAAAACTCTCGATCTAATCACGGGGAACATAAAATTTCACTACACGGGGCTGCTTGATTTTATTCCATCAAGCAGCCCCGGTTTTATTGGGAAAAGACCGACCTACACCCTCACCCGGTCCGATGGGTCGAGCAACTTGTAAAGCAAGAAAAATTTTGGCTTGGTAGAAATTCAGACGTGATTTTTATGCAGCTAACTCCTCTCTCCCCCAGCCGTGTCCCGTGGCATTACGGGGTGTTTCCATAAGGAAATATAGGGGGAGTGCCCGTAGGGCGAGGGGGTTAAACACAATAGTAGAATAAAAATATGAAACTCCACCCCCTGCCGTGTCCCGTAGCCTTACGGGGTGTCGCGAAGCGATAGGGGAGGTGGCACGTAGCAACAGAGGGGTTAGAAAATACAAGCAGGGAGAAAGTTAGAATGTTTTTCTGAAAAGAAAATCGATAGGCTCGCCGCACCGATTCGGCAATTCGCCTCAATTCTCAAATAAAATTTGCATTTGCTCCCGACTTGTTTTATCTTTGTTTTTCTTAGATTTCGAACTATGGAAACGTCCGATCAACAATACACCAACGAAGAGCAACTTATCGAAGATAAATTTCAAGAACTGCTCAACGGATATCTCAACTCCAACCACCGGAAGAAAGTCGAGATTATCGAGCGTGCGTTCAAATTTGCCAAAGAAGCCCACAAGGGAATACGCCGACGATCGGGCGAACCCTACATACTGCACCCCATCGCCGTGGCTCGTATCGTCAGTCAGGAAATAGGTTTGGGCTCTACATCGATATGCTCCGCCCTGTTGCACGATGTAGTGGAAGACACCGAATATACCGTCGAGGACATCGAGAACCACTTCGGGAAAAAGATAGCATCCATCGTCGACGGGCTCACCAAAATATCGGGCGGTATTTTCGGCGACCAAGCATCGGCTCAGGCCGAGAATTTTCGACGGCTGTTGCTTACCATGTCCGAAGACATTCGGGTAATCCTCATCAAAATGGCCGACCGTCTGCACAACATGCGCACGCTCGGTTCCATGCTCCCCAGCAAACAATATAAAATCGCTGGCGAGACGCTCTATATATATGCCCCGTTGGCTCACCGTTTAGGATTGTTCGCCATAAAGACCGAGTTGGAAGACCTCGCCTTCAAATACGAACACCCCGAGGCTTACAACCAAATCAAGCAGAAAATCGCCGAGACCGAAGAATCGCGCCAGCAAATCTACAACAACTTCTCCAAGCCGATTGTCGCGAAGCTCAAAGAAATGGGGCTCGAATTCGAGATGAAAGCCCGGGTAAAATCCATCTATTCCATTTGGAACAAAATGGAGTCGAAACACATACCTTTCGAGGAAGTCTACGACCTCTATGCGGTGCGTATCATTTTCAAATGCCCCAACGAAGCAGACGAGAAAAAAGAGTGCTGGGCCATTTACTCGGTCATCACCGACATCTACAAACTGCACCCCGAACGCACCCGCGACTGGGTGAGCCGCCCCAAAGCCAATGGATACAAAGCTCTGCATCTCACGGTCATGGGTCCCGACGGCAATTGGATAGAAGTACAAATACGAAGCGAAAAAATGGACGAGATCGCTGAACGGGGATTCGCCGCCCATTGGAAATACAAAGTGGGAAACTCCGACGAAGAGTCGGAACTCGACATCTGGCTGAAAACCATCAAAGACATTCTCGAACACCCCGAGCCCAACGCCATCGATTTTCTCGACACGATAAAGCTCAACCTATTCAGTACCGAGATATTTGTCTTTACGCCCAAAGGCGAGCTCATCACATTGCCCAAAGACGCCACGGCACTCGATTTGGCTTTCACTCTGCACTCCGACCTCGGCTTCCACTGTATCGCCGCCAAAGTAAATCACCGGCTAGTACCGCTGAACCAAAAACTGCATAGCGGCGACCAAGTGGAAATACTCACCTCCAAATCGCAAACGCCCAAAGAGGAATGGCTCAACTTCATCACCACGGCCAAAGCCCGAAGCAGACTGACGGCGTCGTTGCGGAAAGACCGGCGAAAAATCATAGCGAAAGGAGAGAAAATTCTGAAAGAATTTTTCGAAAACAGTCACATCGAATACAACAACGATGTAGTAACCAAAATATTAAGCAACCTCGGCATACGACATCGGGACGATCTGTTCTACAAAATAGGAAATGACGAGATTACCCCCAACGAAAATATCAAAAAAATCATCAAGGGAAAAAGTCAAAATCCCTTCATGCGGTATCTGAAACTTTCGTTCGGCAGCAACAACGGGAAAAACGAACAGCCCAAACCCGTCACTCCTCAGCAACTTACGATAGACCGCAAACAGACCTATATTCTGCGAGACGAGAACGGAGTGAAAAACTATAAAGTAGCGGATTGCTGTTGCCCGATACCCGGTGACGACGTCTTGGGATATGTGGAAGACGACGAAACCGTAGTCGTGCACAAAAGAGAATGTCCCGTAGCCATGCGACTGAAATCGAGCTTCGGCCCACGGTTGGTGTCCACGCAATGGGAAGCCAGCGAATCGCTCTCTTTCCCGGCCAAGATAGAGATACAAGGTATCGACCGGATAGGGATTCTCAACGAAATCACCCGGGTGATTTCCAATGAATTGATTATCGACATGAGGGGACTCACCATAAAAGCCAACGAAGGAGTATTCACCGGGACGGTCAACATCATGGTGCACGACACCCGCGTCGTAGAATCGCTTTGTAATAAATTACGTAAAATAAAGGGCGTACAGAAGGTCGCACGCTGTAAAGAATAACCCGTAGAATCATGGATAAAAACCGTATACAAAAATTCCTGTCCAGCACACGTGTCCTGCAATTTGTCTTTTTCGTGGCAGCAGTGACATTGGTTACCTATTTCTTCCCGAGAGAAGGAAAATTTCGTTACACCTTTCAGGAAGGGAAACCGTGGAAGTACGGATTGCTCACCGCTCCGTTCGACTTTCCCGTTTATAAAGACGAAGCCGTCATTCAACAAGAGCGCGACAGCATCATGCTCGACTTCCAACCGGTCTTCTCACACAACGAATCGATAGAGAAAAAGTCCGTCGACGACTTCGAAAAAGCATTGAGCAACTATACGGAAATGTCTATCCCGCCGACTCTCCGCAAGAACTTGGTCCAAGCTCTGCGAGAAGCCTATCGGAAAGGAATCGTCTCTTCCGAAGCATACACCCGGCTGCACTCCGGAAAATTCAAGGAAATACGAATCCTCGAAAACAATGTCGCGCGCGAAATACCGGTATCCGAACTGCAATCTGCACGCGAAGCCTACGAAAACATGCTCAATAAATTCCCCGACTCCTACTCGCATCATATTTTACAAACCTGTAACCTGAACGATTTTCTAAACACAAATATCGCATTCGATAGTATTACGACCGACCGGCTCAAAGACAATCTGTTACAACGAATCGCTCTCTCCGACGGTATTGTTCAAGCCGGAGAACGTATTGTCGACCGGGGCGAAATCATCACGCCGCAAACCTATCGCATTCTCAAATCGCTCGAAACCGTCACCTTGAAAAAAAGCGTCGGCAACGACCACAGAGGTTACACCATACTGGGACAAATCATCGTATTCACCTGTCTCTTTTCTTTTTTCTATCTGTTCTTGGCGCTGTTCCGTCCGCAGACTTTCAACGAGATGCGTACCCTCGGCTTTATGATGATGCTCATCGTGGGCATCTCCCTGATAGCTTTTTTCCTTTCTGAATTTCGGTTACAAGGCATATATTTGGTTCCGTTCGCCATTATTCCCATTATCGTGGTCACCTTCTTCGACTCGCGCACCGCGCTCTATGTACACCTCATTACGGTACTTATCTGTGCTTTTACGGCGCCGTTCGCACTCGAATTCATCTTCTTGCAACTCATCGTGGGCATGACCGCCATCGACAGCCTCAGCGACCTTTCTCGTCGCTCACAGCTCATGCGCTGCGCCCTGCTCGTCTTTCTCGCTTACTGCTTTGCCTACGTGGGATATACACTCCTTTCCGAAGGCGACCTCTCGAAACTGAATTACAATATGTTCATCTATTTCGGAGTCAATTGTGTATTTCTGCTTTTCGCCTACCTCCTTATCTATATATTCGAAAAGGCCTTCGGGTTCATCTCCACAGTCACGCTGGTCGAATTGTCCGATGTGAACAATCCCATATTGAGACAGTTATCCGAAGAGTGCCCCGGAACCTTCCAACACTCCCTGCAAATCTCCAACTTAGCGGCCGAGGCGGCCAATAAAATAGGAGCGAAGGCTCAATTGGTTCGTACCGGAGCCCTTTATCACGATATCGGGAAACTCAAAAATCCGGCATTCTTCACCGAGAATCAATCGGGATTCAATCCGCACACACCGCTCTCCTTCGAACAAAGCGCACAAATCGTCATCTCCCATGTGAACGACGGACTTAAAATGGCCGATAAACTACGATTGCCCCAAGCTATCAAAGACTTTATCTCCACGCACCACGGACACGGGAAAGCAAAATTCTTTTACAACTCCTTCTGTAACAAATACCCCGACCAACCCGTAGACGAATCGAAATTCACCTACCCCGGTCCCAACCCGTTCACGAAGGAAACGGGAATACTCATGATGGCCGATGCCGTCGAAGCCGCTTCGAGAAGCCTCAAAGAATACACCAACGAAAGTATCTCGCAACTCGTCAACCGCATCATCGACTCGCAAGTCGCCGACGGTCTCCTGCGCGATACCCCCCTCAGCTTCCGCGATGTGGAGACGATCAAAGCTACCTTTATCGAGAAACTCAAAACCATCTATCACACCCGCATTAGTTATCCCGAACTGAATAAAAACGGGAAAGCCGAGGAGAAAGAAACTACAATCAAGACGAACGAAAACGGTACATCTACCGATTCAAGCGAAAAAGAATCTAATAGAGAAGAAAAATAATCTATTCTAATAAATTTACCATTAAAACAAAAACAGAAATCTTTTATTCAGTAATAAGAAAAAGAATATAGTAAATTATGGCGAAACCTTTCATAAAATGGGCAGGTGGAAAGACTCAGTTACTTGCACAATTTGAGTTATTGATACCTCAGGATCTTAACAATACAGACGGTTTTACATATATAGAGCCCTTTGTTGGTGGTGGTGCTATGTTATTCTATATGTTGCAAAAGTTCCCCAATATGAGTCGAGCTATAATCAATGATATTAATCCTAATCTCACAACAGCTTATCGGATTGTAAGGGATAGTCCATCATCTCTTGTTATGGAGTTGAAAAGACTTCAAGGAGAGTTTAGACAACTAAATGAAGAGGACTCTAAAAAAGAATATTTTCTAAACATAAGAAAGTCATATAATACAGAGGAACATGATGATATTACAAAAACAGCCATGTTTATCTTTTTGAATCGTACATGTTTTAATGGTTTGCATCGGGTAAATTCCAAAGGACATTTCAATGTGCCGTTTGGGAAGTATGCCAATCCTACTATTTGTGATGAGAATTTAATTATGGAGGATAGCAGCCTGTTGCAAAATGTTGAGATTCTCTGTGGCGACTATACTCAAATAGAGCGATTTATCGATAAAAATAGTTTTATTTATTTCGACCCGCCGTATCGACCGTTAAGCTCTACTTCAAGTTTTACATCTTATGCAAAAGAAGATTTTGGTGATGTCGATCAGGTTCGTTTAGCCCAATTTTTCGCGCGATTATCACGGTGCGGCTGTAAAATGATGCTAAGTAATTCCGATTGTAAAGGCTATAATCCAAATGATACATTCTTTGAAGATTTATATGAAAACTTTATCATTGAAAGAGTTTATGCAATGCGTAATGTTAATGCGAATCCTTCAAAAAGAGGCAAATTAACCGAAATCATCATTAGAAATTATAAATCTACACTAACTCCAACTACGAATACCATAGATAACTTAAAACTTGCAATTTAATTAAATATCTATATTATGAAATTTTGTTGTCAGAAATCCGATGATTTGGTAAAAGTTTTTACCGATAATATATTATCCACGAATAGAGGATTTAATTATTATGTTGATTGGACTAATATTGATGGATACAAAGACTTCTTGGTAGAAATTCATGCTATGGATATTTTAATAGGTTGTAAAGAAAGTGACTTCAAAGATAACTTTTTCACACTTGTTTCTAAACTCCCTAATGTCGTATTGCTTTTTCCCTTTCTATTCGGATTAGCAAAAAATGAAAGAGAACAACTTTATAA
>ENA-UONV01001368-UONV01001368.1-human-gut-metagenome-genome-assembly--contig:-CS4-NODE-1368-length-21702-cov-6.245438_pt1 | contig 21702 bp, 17 predicted proteins | sample MGYA00242461_ERZ724008 | MGnify/ENA metagenome assembly ERZ724008 | reverse complement strand
TAGCGGCTTTAATATAGATATAAAGCCGCTTTGAAGGCACGTGGTCGTGCCTTTGAAGCAGCTTTTTGCTTTTGTTTGATCCAATCTCACCTGTTTTCAGTTTGTTTACAATTATCCTTTTTCCCAATTCGTCGCATTACAGGGAGTAGTCTGCTCTTTTGCAGACAAACCCGGTTTTTCCTGCCGATGAGGGAATCGGGGCAGGCTGTTCCCCACTCGCTTCGCTCGCTCGGGGCAAACTGGGGCAGTTTGCCCGTTCGCTGCCTTCAAAACCATCCACTGGATGGTTTTGATGCGCCCTTGGCGCACCGGCGCTCACCTCATACTCCTCCGTAAATATTATTACTTTGCTGGAAAAGAGATATAACGCTCAAGCCCGGCTTAGTATCACAACACCGAAAGGAGCATTCCATGTCCCAAGTAATCGCAATTGTCAATCAAAAGGGCGGCGTCGCTAAGACAACCACCACCGTAAACCTCGCCGCCGCCCTTGTCCGGCAAGGCGAGAAAGTGTTGAGCATTGATCTCGATCCGCAAGCAAACCTCACAATGAGCCTCGGCTGGCAGAACCCGGACGACCTACAGTACACCATTGCCGACGTTATCGACAAGGCAATCGCGGAACAGCCCATCGATCCTTCCGAGGGCGTAATATGGCATGCCGAAGGGATCGACCTCATGCCCTCATCCATCCAGCTTTCCGGGTATGAAACCCTGCTCATTTGACACGACTCGGGGCAAACTGGGGCAGTTTGCCCGTTCACTGCCTTCAAAACCATTCACTGGATGGTTTTGCTGCGCCTGCGGCGCACCGGCGCTCACCTCATCGATTGCCAGCCAAGTCTAAACATTTTGACCATCAACGCCCTCGTTGCGGCGGACAGCGTGCTGATACCTACCCAACCACAGTTCTTCTCGGCAAAGGGCCTTGAACTGCTGTTCCAGACCTACAGCAAGGTGCGCCGCAAAATGAACCCCGACCTCAAGATAGAGGGCGTTCTCGTCACCATGATGGATAAGCGCCCAAATTTCACCAAGGATGTTGTCGATCTCATTCGCTCTACCTACGGCGGCAGCGTGAAGGTGTTCGAGAGCGAGATACCCATGAGCGTCCGCGCCATCGAGTGCGGTGCCGAGGGGAAAAGCATATTCCAGCACGATCCCAAGGGCAAGGTGGCCGAAGCATACGCAAATCTGGCGCTGGAGGTGATGCAAAATGCCGAATGGGCGGAGTTGAGCGCCGCCAGTGGCGGATGAAGCGAAACGGAAGCCCAGTGAGCAAAGGAGTTGAAGGAAGGCGCTCACGCCAACGCGCGACGACTATTGCGAACTGTGAGAGAAGCGCAGGGCGCATAAGCATCAGGCCGTTAGATGACCTTTTCGAACCGACCGTAGAACGGGAACAGCCTGTACGTCAGGAAACCCTGCCCACAAGCCTTCCCCCAGACAGGTTAAAGCCTATGCTCAGGCAGGGGTATCTATCCTTGGCACATCGGTGACGCAGGCGCAGTATTGCTACAACAACAGCTATACCATATCCTCATCCGTTCTCCAGCTCGGCGATTTGGTGTTCTGGAGCAAAACTTCTTGCCGCTGTGGGCGTTGGAATGAGATCCATCATGTGGGTATTTACATCGGCAACGGGCGTATTGTTGACGCAAGCTCATCAAAGGGCCACGTGGTGCTGCGCGATATTTGGAGCAATGAGAATTGGCCTATCGTGTTATATGCCCGTCCGCACGTTGGATAGATAAGTTGTGCAACTAAAGATGTCACGTAGGCATATAGCACATATGGACAATGCATATGACATTGAGCCACATAGTTTGGATAGATACCCTGGACACGATGATATGATTGCGCCAGGGTGGACATGAAAAGGCTTGGAGGGAAATAGAGCTCGAAGGTCACGAAATAAAGACGGAGGTATTCTACGATGAATAAACAAAGCATTTTTTAAACATTGCTGTTTACTGTCCTTGCCATATCAGCCATTGCTTTAGGTTGGCTGTGCTTTAAGGCAAAGATCACAGCCACCGAGGAAGATTATGTGCCTCTGTGGGCAACGGAAACAACTATTGTTAGAACTCCTGCCCCTTATGCCGCGTCAGTGCCGGCCGAAACCGAGGCCACTGGGGTCAACAAGCATGAGCAAGTAGACGAACATAGCAATACTTCCCCAATGACGCATTGTCTCGGAACGCTCACCATAGGCCGAAAAGAAATCCCCATTGCTGCTGATGTAGACGAACATACCCTCGCTACCTCTCCCGGCTGGCTGCCAGATAGCTCGCTGCCGGGAGAGGATGGGATGTGCGTGATACTCGGTCATCGCAATCACAAGCATTTGCGTCCACTGGGGAAAGTGGAGATTGGCGACGAAATCATCTTTACTTACCCGAACGGAAAAGTAGTGGTCTATAGTGTTTCTGAAATAACCATATTTGAAAACACTGCCGATTGGCGCTTGCCATCGGCAGAAGGAGATATATTAGTACTGGTCACCTGCTATCCGTTTCGGTATAGTGGAAACGCGCCGGGAAAGTATATGGTTATAGCTATTGCTGATTAATATGACTGTTTTGTATTGATAAGGTGAACTGTAGCGCCCTGTCGAGGAATAAGCTAAGAATCCTCATGCAGTATGTATTCATCCACCACAAGCCACTCTCCCTCCACATACTCTAATGTGGAATATAAATAATACCTGCTGAGGAAGTCCGTATCGCCATCATCTGCTTTTTCAGCGTCTGCCTCGATTACTGTTTTGACCTGTATTCCATATTTGCCACCGCTCAACTCCACAACGTCGCCTGCCAACGTCACGAATGAAAAGAATACATTTGAATAGTAACCTTCATTATGCTCCGGAAGCAACTTCGCCGCATCGCTCAGGTCTATCTCGTATTCCTTGCCGGAAGGATAGCTCTTTATGCTGTACACAAGCTTTAGAGCCGTAAAGCCGGCTGCCACCTCACTTGAAGTAAAGTTCCTGCCGTCTTTGTGAAAAAAACCGTCCTTAAATACTTCTATTCGTTTGACACCGTTGCCGCTCATCTGAAGTGCGACCGCCGAGATCTCACCTCTGGTGCTTGTTCCTCCAAGGTCAGGAAAAACTATCTCCGGTACACCATCGCCTGTAATATCGGCAATGCACAATTTATTGCCCGTATCAAGGCAGTCTGTATTGACCGACGTATGGTATGTAGTGTTGTCTGCGCTTAATGAAATATCAACATAAAACGGCAGCTTAAAAAGATCCGTAGAGTACGCATGTACGCTATCAGCAACCCCATCGCCATCAATATCGACATCGTTCTTGGTAATGCTGACCACCGTGGGAAGTTGTTCGGCAGGCTTTTGCTCGGTTTGATCTACAGTGGGTTTATTATCCGCAGCATCCGGCATCGGACTGGACTCGGGTAATATAGGTTCCTCTTGCATTGTATTGGATCCGCCGCACGAACATAGGAACGCCATGCTCAATGCCGCCAATAAAAAACAAATATATCGCCTCATGCCTTACCCCTTCCCGTCTATTATATAATGCGTTACAATAATGTGCCGATTCGTTATTTTACCATGATGGCTCAATATTGTCACTATATCGAGGACAGCGTCTGACCTACAATGAGTATAGATAAAAATACAGAGGCCTCTGAATGTTTTATCGATTTTATAAAAGATTAAGGAGATTTTTGATATGGCGAATAGTGATTATTCATATGCGCAGGTAAAAAGCGGCAATGGAACATACAAATACGAAGGGCCGTCTGCATCGTATTCTGATGGCGTAAAGACCTTGCAGACGCGCCTTAGTAACTGTGGGTATATACTATCTATCGACGGTTACTTTGCAGCTTCTACAAGGTTGGCCGTACGCAGATTTCAGCGTACCATCTTTGGAATGTCCAGCAGCTCTGTGGATGGGGTGGTTGGAAAAAACACGTTGACTGCGCTCGATGCAGTATACCAAAGCGACGCTTTCAAATATGGAGCTTCGATATGCAGTGATCCATCTCTTTGGACTCGTAATACACTTGCAACTTCCGGATGGTGGAACACAACAGATAAGCGTATTGACGCTCTTGCACGCGTCATATTTGCAGAAGATAACGACAACAATAATGCTCGGCAAGGCGTAGCAAGGGTTATTTATAACCGTTCAAGCCGAAGCGCCTTCAAAAACCCAAATGCGTCTAATAAATGGATGGGAGTAATAACATGTGAAAGCCAGTATAGTACTGTACCATCCTCCGCATGGACTTGCGACATGAGTGATGGATATGATGCATGGCCATCCGATGGTACTAAGCAACGAGCTCTTGTCCCCAGACGCGGTAGTTCAAGTGGTTCCTATATAAATGCTGCATGGAACAATGCTGTATCTCTTGCTAAGACCCTTGTTAATGGCTCCGCCATTTCTACTGCGCTCGGATATCCCATTACCTATAATTCCAACGGGTCAGTAACCGTCGGAAGCACCGCGAATCGCAGTATGTCTAGCAACCATCTTTATCAGGTTGATTATAGCAAATTCCTTGATTGGATCAATAAAGGATATACTATGACAGAGGTATTAAACTATACCGGAGATAAAGATGGCAACGTTTTCCTTGTAAGGTAGCCTCCCGTTAATATGTTAATGAAAATAGCACATCTGATAAGAAATCCATAACTGTCAATGGGAAGGAAGTCTTTTCGATTAAGAGGCGTTACTTGACCTGAGCAGCAACAGAAACAGTATAATAATTCGAGGGCCTGTGCAGACATAACATCCGCACAGGTCTTCGCTCATATTCTTCGTTTCATTGGAGCGAGCGATCACATTCTGCAAAGGCTTTCTTTTTCTGAAGGTTCGGATACACTATTCCCGTTCATGGAAAACTTGATCAAGATACCGCAAACGTTATAACGTTCTTTAGAAGTAAGTACGAATTGGATGAAGTATCTCCTTCACTGCCTACAAGCTCAATATCGTCCGACAATGCATGCGTTGACTAGCTAACAACGATATTCCCTGATATTGGGAAAACTACTCTTTGAAGAAAAATGAGTTTCCGACCATAGAAGATGTACGCGAAGGCTCATATGTTCAATAATAAAAATGAAAATGGGATCCATGCTTAAGTGCTCTGAAGCTGGAGCATTTATACTTACTCTTGTAATAATGACGAGGCATCTTCCTTTTTTTCAGGCATTACGAGCAGTGAGGCATTATCTGAATATGATATTACTGCATGCGGCGAAAAAACGCTGCGCCAAGCCTGACGCAACATTATATAAGCCTTCTGCCTCCCGCTTCTGTCGCTCAAGTGAAGATGATTACCCTTTCAGTTTTGTGAAGTTTATACCCGGCACCATATGACGTATCCTTTATGTTGCCAAGTTGATTCCATAGGACATTATCTTTTTATTTTGCTTAAGAATGAGGCCATAATTTGTGTATTATGGCCTCACTATTATGCGCGCTTAATTAAATTTACACCTCGCAGAGCTTTGCCCAGGTAGCTGCGCCGCATATGCCATCAGAGGTAAGAGCGTTTGCAGTTTGAAACTGTTTCAACTTATTCTCACTGCCTGTGCCAAATAGACCGTCGGGCGTGCCAACACTGTAGCCATTGAGGTTGAGCAATGCCTGTACAGCTTTAGCGCCTTCCTGCTGGCCAGTCTGCTTCCTCACAATCGGGAATAGCAGACTCCACGTTGCAGGGCCAACTAAGCCATCCACGCGGATATCTTCACTTGCCTGGAATACCTTCACAGCATAAGTAAGTTCGGCATCAAAGGTTGCGTCCACGGTTCCAGCAAACATATTTTCAACAGCCATGCGGCGTTTGATCTGATGAATCGCTGTGCCCGTATCACCCTGGCGATAGATAGTGCTTGAACTGCTCGAACTGCCGCCTGTACCAAAGTAAAGCGTATTTCCTTCAGGTGGCGTAGCCAAACACAGAGAAGCCCATGTATTAGCACCAACAATGCCATCTGAAGTCAGGTTCCGCAATGTCTGATATGCTTTCACCGCAGCTTGTGTTCCGGAGCCAAATACTCCGTCAATGAGAAGCCCATGCTTCTGCCGATAAAGCAGCATTTGCAGCGCCCGAACCTGATCTTTGCTCCCGCGCCCCATTTTAAGAATGGGAAACAGTTTATTCCAGGTGATCGGACCTACAATGCCATTTGCCGTGATGCTGTTTGCCGTTTGGTACGCACGCACATATTGGTCCGTTGTGTTGTCATATATACCCGTTACATCCAGCGCATATTGCGTTGCAAGCCTCTGCTGGAGCTGTCGTACAACATCATTGCTATCGCCCAGCTCACAGAGGGCAGTAGAATCTCCGTTCTGGTCGATAAGCACTTCCGCTTCAAACGGTTCTTCAAGTGTGAGAGACTGCCAAGTCTTTTCACCGCAAATACCATCTGCATCCAGCTGCCGGGCCTGCTGGTAGGCTTTTAGAACGGTTTCCGTCCCTGTTCCGAAAAGCCCATCCGGGGTTCCAACGGGATAGTTCTGGTAGTTGAGGAGCGCCTGCATTTCGCGCGCGCCCGCTTGGGAGCCGGTGCGTTTTTTCAGCACTGGGAAAAGCACTTTCCATGTGCCGGAGCCCACGATGCCATCCGACGTAAGGCCGTTTGCTGTCTGGAACGCCTTGATTTTGCTCTCCAGAGTATCGTCAAAGAAATTGTTGACGGCAAAGCTGCTGTCCGTTGCCCAGATTCTTCGCCGGATCATCTCGATCTTATCCCCGCTGTCGCCCTTTTTATAGACCGGACTGTTGTAGCTGCCGGTATGCTGTACTACTTCCGCAGTGGAAGTACGAATATCCGGATAGCCCGGCAGCGGCCCATAGGTGAGCGCATCCGTAATGACCGGGAGCTGCTCGACATCGGTATCGACAATATCGTAAATGAGCCAGTCGAAATATCCCCAGGCATTCCATGCGGGATCTGCCGAAAACTGGCTGACTACCACGCCATGCATCGCTCCCTTTGCTTCGATTACACGGTCTCTGCCGACATAGATGCCCATGTGGTAAACACCGTTACTGTTGCGCTTGAAAACAACTACGCCGGGCTGGTGAACCATTATGCTCATATCCGTTGAACGTTCCGTACACCATTGCTTATACATTCCACCAGAATAGCTGTCGCAGTTTGTCACACCCTGTTTGAGCAAAAACCACTCGATCAACCCAGAGCAATCGGTCACAAGCTTTCCGATCCAGCGCGCACAGTTGCCGAGATAATAGGATGCCCCATTTTCCGGATCGTCAGCTGCTCGTTTTTCCAACAGTTCCTGCGTACAGATCTGGCCATATGTTCCAAGAACATAACCACAGCCAACCCTTGATTTCAAAAATTCAACGAGGTCAGATGCATTCTGCAGAGGGATACCCGTATTATTTGGTACATCGCCAACGTTGGGAGGGGCAATGGGGGTCGCTATTTCGTTGATCCTATTGCCAACGCTATCATTGTCGTTAAAAAACACATCTTTCCCTACAATTACCGGATCCCATCTTCGCTTTAACACTCCTTGGCTATTATAGTATTCAAAGCAAGAATGCAGCCTGTTATCCGGCGCTAAAACCTGACCAAGCTCACGGATAGATGCTTCGATCTCTGTGATTTCGCTGCCGAAATATCTGTGCCGCATTTGGTCATGCATATTTACAGCCGCTGTAACATCATCAAAGGGTTCCCCAATAAACAACGTTTCGTTGTTTACCAGCACCGTTGCCAAATCCACCGCATTGATCCAGCCTGCTTTCTGGCTCGGTGTTTTCGTGTCCCAGTTCTTAGCAGGGAAAAGCGGCCCAGTTTCATCTGGATGAGGGGCATACATTGGAGAATACTGATCTGGTTCGAACAATATCCCATACCAATTTTGATATTCCTCTTCCAGATAACTAATTCCAGCTTTGTTGCCAAACACCCAATTCCGCATACGATTGTGCAGTTCCTGCGCTACGCATGCTTGCCCGACAGGGTCACTGTTCATTTCTGCATATATCAGCCTCGCAAGCGTGCCTACAAGTGGAATTCTCGCCTTATGCTTTCCAAGGTTTTTCCAAATATCCGGATCAATGTTCCCGCCGAGCTGTTTGTATTCCTCATCTGTATAACTCATTTTGTTCCTCCAAATATTATTATTTTAAGCTAGCTTATAAATCAATATTACAGCTGCTCGCATATAATTTGGAGTGACAATGCGGAGCCATCCACTCGGAAATTCCTTCTTACCAAGACACCCAAATTTCGCTTTGGTATGGTTCTGGTTCACCATAGCATGAGCGGGCATCCATCGAAATCCCATAAGGGGACAGGAAAAAGTAGTTTTCAGGGCAGCTCATCCACGTCCAAGCCTCGCTGTTAAACGCATCTACGGCAAGCGAATGAGGGTCTTCATAATAAGAAAAGCTCGGAGTGGCTCCGCATCCCAAAAGCGCATCGTAAATTTGCAGGTAAAGTTCCCGCACTGCATCCGCATCAAGCCCGGTAATATCGATCGTATACTTTGCCTTATCAATTTGGTTTGAGTTAATGTCAGCGAAAAAGGTAAACTTCGCATCCCTTCCCAAGTATTCAATACCTTCAATCACGTATGCATAAGGCCATTCAGGATCACCCGGATATCTGCGGGACCTTTCTCCATCATATGCGTTCGTTGCCCGGTATTTTTTATAGATCGTTTCAGCATCGCCCCGGAACAGTTCCGGATCCATAAAAATGCATTCCTCCGTAAAATGGAAGTTCGTTTCATGCGGGCAGCAGGGACCTTCCTGCTCGTAGAAGAAGCCGGCCATTTCCTCGTCATACTCTCCCTGAAACGCAGCCAGGTAGAACCCCTGTTCCATGTTGCCGGGAAAATTTGCGCCAAGCTCCAACGTATATCCTTCAAGATTCCATACGGAATATAAAGGTTTTTCCTCCGGTAAGATAAACTCTTCAGTGCGAACGCGTTTGTTGGCCTGAAAATCAAATAGATAAAGCCCGTCGGGCTCTCCGAGCACGGCGACAATCTCATGATAAAGCGTTTCATACATATAGTGGCTGTACACCTGCACCAACGTGATCTGCCGTATCCTTGTCTCATCTTCGTTTGTTTGGAGCCACAGGCGAACGTCTTTCCCATTCATGTAAACGTTCTTGATCTCATATAGCCCTGGGATCCGTTCATATTTTGCGTTGTACTTCTCGGCTGCCAGATCCGCGGTGAGACCTTCCTCCTGTTGTGCTCTGTAAAAACCCAGTGGGTCGATTGATTCCGGCAGCGCCACAGGTTCGGCAGCTGGCTCTTTGGCAGCCGCTGGCGTTTCCTCCGATAAAGGCAGCACGTCTTCCGCTGCGTTGTTCATGACGTCGCTCACGTCTGCTGGCTCCACTTGCTCTGCGTGCCGACAGCTGGTAAACAGCATTAAAGCGCACAGCGCTGCTATTATCAAGCCCGATATTCTATGCTGCATAGGGTACCTCCGAGATTTTTCTCTTTTTTCGGTGTTTTTGATTCCAGTATAGCTCGCTTCTTCATCAGAGTCCATTCACCCTAATGATTTTTACACTTTGGTAACAAAAGCGGATGTGCCATAAAGCTATGCCTGGCACACCCGCATCTATGTTCTCTCCCGGCCCCTTCCCCTGCCGTTTATCCGGAGTTGTTTACCCTCCGGGCTTTACCGTTTTTGCCCGGCGCCAAATCGTGTTTATTTCTTCTTTTTGCTGCTCGTATGACTTTCCTGTATTCCTAACTGCGCCTGCTTGTAGAGTTGATTCCCCAACACCGCGATACCACAAGCAAGCACCCCTTGAATAGCCGAGGCAACGCTCCAACCGAGAAGGACATTGGCGGCTAGCAAGGAAACAAACAACAATATCCAAGGTATACACCAATCGGCAATCTTGGGCGTCGCCTTTAGGAACACGCCGATCACATAAAGCGCTACGGCAAGCGGAATCAGTGTCATATCTATCTGAGCGATGATTTCAAAATCCATCACTTCACCTCTTTCGTTTCGGTTTGGGACAACAATTCTATTTGATTCATGCACGCAACAATGCGGTCAACAGCCTTAGATTGGATTCGCTTTAGCGTTCGTTCAGAACGCCCATTCATGATGCCCCACATCCTTTCATGTTCCACAATAGTCTTGGCCCAATCCAAGCCTTGTATCAAATGAGTCCGCACCAGAAAGAGTTCCTCGGTCGTCAGCAATTGCAGCCAGCTTTCAACTGTTTCCTTCTTCAAAAGCAACTCGTCAGAATGACGTTCCAGCACGGCGCGGTTATATTTCATATGAGCCGAATCGTTTTGCATTTTGTGTAGGACGTTTTCAATCATGGTGATCTCCGCGCATACCTGGCGATGATTTCTCAGTTCGTTCATCACATCTGCGGTTGACCACATATTATTTCCTCCTTTTTTCAATCATAGCAACGAGCAATGGGTAAGAACAGTGACAGTTCGGTTCCATTGACATTGCTGATTGAAAAAGGCATATTTTGTTTTGAAGCAATATCGGTACTGTTTCACGATAGAGCGCGGTATATTCTAACCTGCCATTATAAATCCTTCGCATTGCTTCCTTCGCTTTGCAAAAAATCATATGTGTAAATATTGCGTATTAATTACGTATTGTACATCGTTTGATAAATTGCTTTGTTCTGCCAAACTATAACTTAAGAGGTGAATGATAATGCGCGATGAATGTGTAGAATCGAGCAAACGGCTGCGAGACTTACGCGAAGCACATAAATTAACTCAATCCGATATGGCAAGCGCGGCTGAATGCAGCCTGCGCAACTACCAGAATTACGAGTACGGAAAATCACAGCCAAGCTATAGTATCTTGAGCCATATCGTCCGTAACCTTCCTGCCGACCCCCGTGAATTGTTTGAATGCGGCGTTTATGATGCGGATGAAGCAACGAGGGATCATATAAACCGTCTGTTGAACAGATGCAGCGGCGACCAACTCCGGCTAACGCTTAAACTCATACAGGACATTCTTGACGAATGGCCAAAACAGCACCAATGATAGAGGATGTATGGCAAAAATCTCCACTAAAGAAGAAATCGTCGATATATATCTAAAGTATCAAAAGTCGCTATTTCATTTGGCAATGACATATGTTGACACACTATATTTGGCTGAGGATTTGGTGGAAGATACTATTGTGGCTATTCTTGAGAAATCGCCTGTCTTTGAAAGTGAAGCATCCTGTGTCTGCTATCTGCGTCAGATCGTCCGCAATAAAGCAAAAAGCATGCTGCGCAAGAAATACAAAATTGAGCCGCAGGAGGATACAGATATCGAGGAGCAGCTTATCAAATCCAATGATTTCAACCTACCATATGGTGAAGTAGAGGTTCAGTTACTATTGCAAGAAATATTGTCGGAATACCCGCAAAACATACGTGAAGCATTTATTGCGCATATAATCGATCAGGAAACCATACCTGTACTAGCCGCCTACTATGGGATCAAATCCGATACACTAAAAAAGCAGATAGGACGCATGAAATCGCGTATCGCGGAATCCATACCTCAAAAAGATATGCGGGCATTCCTGTTTATTCTTATGCTACTGTCCTAAGCAGACTGAAGGAGGTATTCTATGAATTGGGGAACGGCGGAAAGGATATTCCAACGCAAGCCATATTTACTGGACCCATACCGATGCAGAAGTATGAAGGATGCTAAAGAGCTGCTTGCCAGGGAAGGTATGCCATCCGCCGAACAGGTTTTAACGGCGGCTAGACTTCGCGCTGGCATGAGCATGTCAGAATGGGAAGCATATACCGGCATGTCCACTAAGACTATGGAGCGCAAATGCAAGCGCGTCACGCCGGTGCGCTTTGGCGGGCTGCTTGCCTTGCCCCGCAGGGTGGTAGTCGCCTTGGCTATTATTATCATCCTCGCGACTTTCATGGCCTGCACTCCTTTTGGACGCTCGTTGGCAGTCAGAGCCTACAACGCTATCGTTGAGGTGATTGACGGGATATTGTATGTGCGTTCGGAAGAAAATGATAGTATGCTACGAACTGAGTCGATCATATCATCCATTGAAGATACGGTTACCGATTATGCATCTATCGATGATGCCTTAGAGCAGATAAATGGCCCGGTGCTTTATTTTCCGGACAATGTGGCTAAGCTAAACAACATTCAGCTGATATCGAATCCAATAGAAGGAGTATATATTGAAAGTGATTATTTGCTCAAAAGCGATGTGAAAGTTACAATTGAACAAAGCTGGGAAAGTAGATATGAAGATAACGTAATTATGGATGGCACCCAAAAACACGTCCAAATATCGCTTGATAATGGTATGATAATAGATGGAGCGTATTCAAGTGATGATCGGATATTCATTGGGGTTGCAGTCGCATCGAATACTGCGATTCGGATATGCGTTTCCAATGCAAAAGATGTGGCCAACGTAAGGGATGTTCTATCCAGTCTGGTCATGGGTTAACTACAGCGGGACTGTTCTATCAAAGAACAGTCCCGCTCTATCATTATATCGTTACATCATAGTAATATGGAACGGTTCCCTCCGAATTATGTGTTGTACCATGTACCTCAACTTTATATGTTCCGCTTTCAGTAATAGAAACATATTTCCCTACAGAAACCGATGCAGTTGTTCCTGTTTTACTAACGGAATCTATATAGATCCACTTACTGCCACTTTGCTTATACAGCGTTACAGTAACCGTTTTACTCTCGGCAGCACCAAATGCCCTACCCTGTATATAATGCGATCCAACTGAGGTAACATATGCCATGCCACCACTAAGCGATAGTGAAGCATATGGCTGGACTGTGCTGTCAGCAGGCTGTGCCAAGGCAGGAACAGCGGACATCACCATAATGCACATGATGAGCATAAGAGATACAACTTTTTTCATACAATTCTCCTCCGTAAATAGTACGCACAAGTGCGGTTAATATATATACGCACAACCCATACCCTAAAGGGACACTAAAATGCATTTTTCACAGAAAAATTTTGTACGTACCTCTATAAAGCCTCTGATTACTATCCGCCTACAAATTGACATGGATCTGGCACGGAACTGACACTGTGTTACATTGATTGAGATCGGCTAAACTTATATTGTCGAATAAAATCATTTTTTGATTGAGGTGATACGGCCTAAAGTTTTCCGTACCCAGACAACCGATGTTTAGGACAAAACATATCATGCTGACGAAAACAACAGAACATTTTTACAGGAAGGAGTGAGATGCAAAGGCATCTCAAATCAAGCATATGAGGAAAGCGACAAAGTGTATCATCAGCATTATGCTTACGGTTGTATGCCTGTTCAGCTATACGCTGTGGGACACGGCATATGCGCTGTCCAGCGAGCTTCAATACAGAGACTATATCCGGCATGTTGCGGATAATATCGCGGAAATGCCAGTGGAAACTTTGCCGGACAGCCCCCTTCTGTATGAAGATGTGAGCGGGCGCGAGGAAAATATCAAGCGGTTCGTTCGGGAGGATCGCGCTGTTGAGGCGGTGATCTATCCCTACCCCGTGCATTACGAGGAAAACGGAGAATGGAAGGACATCGACAACCGGCTGACCTTACAGACGCGGGCGGATGGAACGCAGGTGTATACCAACCAGGAAGGCACGTATCAGGTCAGCTTTGCAATAAACGCCAACAGCGAAGAACTCGTAAGGGTGGAAAAGGATGGCTACACCATTTCCTGGCGACTATCCAACCGAAGTGCATCGTCAACAGCACAGGTCGTGGCACCGGATGCGGAACTTGCTTCCCTGGGAGAAACAGCGTCAGCACAGACTGCAAACGATATGCGTCAGCTTCCCAATCTTTCTTCCGTTATCACCTACGCAGATGCGCTGAGCGGGACGGATATTTCATATGTTGTCGGGCCAACGGGCGTGCGCGAGCTGATCACGATCGAAAGCGCAATGCGGCTTGCAGACGACTACACCATGGAAGTGACCTGTGAGGGGCTTACACCGGCAGTGACCGGCAATGAGATCCGCTTCCTGAGTGCATCCGAAGATGAGGTGTTTAAAATTGCCGCACCGTTCGTAATGGATGCCGCAGGGGAGACAACCTCTGAAGTAGCGCTTCAGCTGATACCTGTCGCCGTGCTTCAGATGCTGGAAGAAATGCAAAGCAGCTTTACCGTTCAGCTTCAGCCTTCCGGCGGCATTTCCGTTGAAGGCGGGATGCCTGAACCCGATACGGCTGAAACACCTGTTCCGGGAATTGAAGGAACCCCGGAGCTGCCGGGGAATGAGGAACCTTTGACTCCCCCGGAGGCGTCACAATCTCCCGCTCCTGAGGAGAACCCCGAAGCCCCTGCCGGGCCGGAAACCACAGGCGAACCTGAACCAAGCCCGGAAAGCGAACCCGCACCGGAGCTTACACCTGAGTCCGGATCGGAAAGCGAACCTCCGGCAACCGGTGAAGGGCTGGCGAACCGGCGCACGGCCATCACGGTGCTTCTTTCCGGAACAGGAAGCGAAACAGCGAAAGAAGAACACGATACTGAAGTTCCCGTCGGGCAGCCAAACGAAGAGGAAGCAGGTTCCGCGGTCTTAGCAGGCGCCGAAGGAACCGGAGCAGCTGCTTCGGAGAGCGAAACGAGCGGGATTTGGGCTGAGGAAGGGCCGGAGGCAACAGAACCAGCCCTTCCGGAAGCCCGGTTGCAGGAATTGCAGGAGCTGCAGGCGCAGCTTGAAGCCGGAGACGCAATCGACCGGATCAGCGGCATGGAAGCGGCGGATGGCACGGTTGCGTTCACCTATACGATGATCCCCTCCCGCGCCTGGCTGGAAGCGCCGGAACGTGAGTTCCCTGTCACGATCGACCCTGACGTGCAGACATCGCTGGACTCTTCACAGGTTCATGATACCTTTATCAGCTCGCTTGATCCAAATGAAAACACATATCTGTTTTCAAAACTGAAGGTTGGATACGGAGAATCGAGCGGCATTAACCGCATTTACATCAAATTCCCAAATCTTCCGGCGCTTGGCGCGGGCGACATGGTGATCAAAGCGTCGCTCAATATTGCGCGCAGGAACTCAAACTCCTCCAATGACCTCCGGCTTGATGTGCACCGTGTCACGGAAGATTGGACGAGCTCTACGCTTGTGTGGAACAACCGCGCGGCATATGATACCACAAAAGTTGAAAGCATCTCCTATTCCGTGCTGGCCGGTTCGTTTAACACATGGGATATTACCGGCCTCGTGAAGCAGTGGTATGACGGCACGCCCAACTATGGCTGCGTGATCAAGGCATATGACGAAACGTGGGGCTACATGGAGTATCACTCCGTGGATGCGCAGTATTATTACAGTTCGCATCCGTATGCTTCCATCGTATATGTGAATGCGACCGGCCTTGAGGATACATGGACCTATCATAGCCAGAGCGTAGGCCGGGCAGGTACGGTATCCGTGAACGACTACAACGGGAACCTGGTGCTGACACATGGCGACGTAAGCATTGCAAGCGGCGTTATGCCCATAGCGCTCAACCATGTGTTTAATACGCATGACAAGGACGCCGACCTCGGCTACGGCTACGGCTGGCGCCTGAATTACGCGCAGACAGCGACTCCCGTTACGATCAGCGGGACGAACTATTACAAGCATATCGACGGGGACGGAACGGCGCACTATTACAGGCAGTCTGCGAGCAGCGCTGCGCTGTACGAAAATGAGCTGGATAAGGAAACGACGCTCACCGTCAGCGGAAGCACGAAAACGATTCGGGATAAGCTCGGCAATCAGCTCATCTTCAACAGCGCCGGGCAGCTATACCAGTTGAAGGACAGCAATGGCAACACACTGAGCGTCAATTACAACAGCAGCGGCCAGGTTACAAGCATTGTGGACGGTGCGAACCGCACGACGACGCTCAGCTATTCGGGCGGGAGGCTGGCCGCAATTGACTCGCCGGACGGGCTGGACGTCAGTTATTCCTACAGCTCGGCAGGCAGGCTTACCGGCATTACATATGCCGACAACAAGACGAGCTCCTACGGCTACGACGCGAATGGCAACCTTACGACGGTACAGAACCACGACGGCTATAAGGTGCAGTATGGCTACACCAACGCAGCGCCGTTCCGTGTAGTCAGCATTTCTGAATACGCGGGATCCACAGCAGGAGGCAGCCTTGCCATCTCGCATGGCTGGAACAGCACCACGTTCACCGACAACGTGGGACGTAAGAGCATCTATCAGTTCAATAACGCGGGGCAGACGGTCGCGATCCGCGATGTGGATGGCAGCGCGCAGTTCTGCTCGTTCAACAGCGGGGACCGCACCGTGACCCAGCTCAAGACCGTGTCCAAGCTGCAAAAAACGTCCATCAACCTGCTTGCGAACCACAACATGGAAAGCAGCGCTTCCTGGACAATGGGAACCGGCGCATCCTACAGCACGGCGGAAAAATTCATGGGCAGCAGGAGCGTGAAGCTTGCCGGCGCAAGTGCGGCGGCCTCGCAGACGGTGACGCTCTCGCCGGGCAAAACGTATACGCTTTCCGCATATTTTAAGGGTGTGGATGGAGCGTGCCTTTCCGTCGCTTACGGCGGTACGGTTGTGGAAAGCACGGGCGTGAGCGGCGCGGCGCTTACCTGGCAGCGCGAAAGCCTGACGTTTACGTTGCCCGCCTCCGCAAGCGCCTCCGTTACGGTGCAGGTCAAGCTTCCGGGCACTGTGAGCGGAACGGCATATGCGGATTGCGTCATGCTTGAGCAGGCGGACGCCATGAACCGCTATAACCTGTTGGAAAACGGAGACCTTGACAGCGCTACCGGCTGGACGCGCGGGAGCGGCCTCACGGCGAGCGACGCGCTTGTGACGGTTTCCGGTTCGCTGCACCCGGAAGCCCTTACGGACAGCGCCTATAAGCTTATTGGCAGCAGCACGGCGGATAAGACCGTTTCCCAGACGATCCCGGTTTCCGGCTCTACGGGGGATTGCTACACCTTCGGCGGCTGGGCACAGATGAACACCATCCCCGCCTTTACGAAGAACGCGGGCACGAGCACGGAGGTCAATTACGGGCAGCGCAAGCTGCGGCTCGGCTTCGTCGGCGCAAGCGAAACAAAGTATTACGAGGTCAGCTTCAACCCGGACAGCGCCGAGTGGCAGTATATCTGCGGCGCGGCGGTCGCCCCGTTCAACTACAGCGCGATCGTGTTCAGCTTTGAGTACAATTACAACTGCAACGAAGCCTACTTTGACGGCATGCAGGTGTTCCAAGAGGAATTCTGTGAAAGCTATGCGTATGACAGCGACGGCAACGTCGTAAGCGTGCAGGGGCTTGCGGAGCAGAACAGTGCGTTTGAATACAGCGGCACGAACGACCTCGTGAAGGCCACGGACGCGAAGGGCAACAAGTTCAACTACACGTACGACAGCAGGCACAATCTGCTCACGGCCACGAGCGACTCCGGGATGAAGTACACCTTCACCTATGATAACAAAGGAAACGCCCTTACCTCTAAAGTTGGAAGTGATACCGAATACATCCAAACTTCCGCGAGCTACACGGATGTGGGGAGCTTCACTTCCTCCATGACCGACGCGCGGGGCAAGTCCGTGCGCTATGGGTATGACACAAACAAGGGCCTGCGCACGACGGTGACGGACGCGAAAAACAACACCGCAACCTATTCCTACGATTCCATGAACCGGCTTTCCGGGCTGACGCAGGGCGAAGCGCAGGTGGGCTACACCTACACCAACGACGACCTGACGGGCATCTCCCACAACGGCTTCACCTACGGCATGACCTACGACCTGTTCGGCCACACGCTTGCCACAAAGGTGAATTCCACCGCGCTTTCGCAGAACACCTACGACAACAGCCGCGGCCTTCTGACGCGGACGGAATACGGCAACGGGCTCACGATCAGCTATACATACGATGTGCTGGACCGGGTGACGGAAGTGAAGTTCGGCTCCACCCTGATGTACAGCTATTCGTATGACGGGGAAGGCAATTTGCAGCGGATGGTGGACCACCAGAGGGAGGTCACGACGGTCTATTATTACGACCTGACGGGACGGCTGATCCGTTCGGCATCCGACAACGGCAGCGAATACCTGTATGAATACGACCTGAACAACAACCTGACGAAGCTGCACCAGAGTGCGGGCGGCAGCAGCTGGACGACGGAGTATACCTACGACAAGGACAACCGCCCTATGACGGTGACGGTGAACGGCAAGACGATCACCGACAGCTACAACGCCACGGGGACGCGTGCCAGCCGGGTCTACGGGTTCAGCACGCCGTATACCGTTGCCCTCACATACCTTGCGGGGGCGAACGGCTCAAAGACTGCCATGCTGCAAAGCTACAAGAACGGCAGCGAGGATGCATACACCTACGCCTACGACGACAACAGCAACGTGACCTCGATCACAAAAGGCAGTGCAAGCGCAAGCTACACCTACGATTCGCTGAACCAGCTTACGCGGGTGAACGACGGCTTCACGAACAAGACGACGACCTATACCTACGACAACGCAGGCAACATTCTGGAGCGTAAGGAATACGCCTACACCACGGGTGAATTGGGCACGCCAACGGACACTGTTACCTATGCCTACGACAGCGCATGGAAGGACAAGCTCGTCAGCTATGATGGCGAAGCCATCACCTATGACGAGATCGGCAACCCGCTCAGCTACCGGGGCTACACGCTGACCTGGCAGGGCAAGCGTCTTCAGTCCTTGTCGGGCAACAGCACAACGGCGAGCTACACCTACGACGAGCAGGGCGTGCGCAGCAGCAAAACTGTAAACGGCGTAACCACTACGTTCAGCTATAACGGGAGCCTGCTCATGGCGCAGGTGCAGGGCAGCGGGGCGAGCCAGGTGAAGCAGCTCTACTCCTACGACGCGAGCGGCGACGTAATCAGCGTCAATTACAACGGCACGGAGTACTTCTATCTCCGCAACGGCCAGAATGATATTGTCGGCCTTATGGACGGCAGCGGCACGCGTGTGGTAGAATATACCTACGACGCATGGGGCAAACTCATCTCCACCACCGGCACCTTGGCAACTTCACTGGGCGCTGATAATCCGTTCCGTTACCGGGGCTACTACTACGATACCGAAACCGAGCTGTACTACCTGACGACAAGGTACTACGACCCCGAGGTTTGCAGGTTTATTTCGGCGGACGTTTACATGACCACCGGGCAAGGTGTGCTTGGCGGGAACATGTTCGCGTATTGCGGAAATAATCCCGTTTGCCGATACGACGACGGTGGAGAATTTTGGCATCTTGTTATTGGTGCTGCTGTGGGCGCTGCAATTAGTTTCGTTTCGAGTGTAGTGACCGATCTAGTTGCAGGGGAGGAAGTAAATTGGAAATTAGCTGGAATTTCTGCCGCCTCTGGCGCTGTAAGCGGCTTACTAGCTGCTACAGGAGTGGGATTAGCGGGTCAAGTTGTTGGGAACGCTGTAATCAGCGGAGTAACTAACGTGATTACCCAAATTGCAACAAAGCCCGCAAACAAGTTTTCATGGTCTGAATTAGGCTCTGAGATTGCAGCTGGCGCTGTTTCAGGTTTGGTTGGAGGGAAGGGAGCAAGTTATGTTCCGAAAGCATCGACAATAACAAACGTTACCTTTAAAACTACGGTTAAAACACTTGGCTCAAAGCCCACAGTTCGTAAGGCAACGAAAGCGGTAGTAAAATCTTTAGCAAAAGCCGCTCGTGTTGTCTTGGGAAAATCAGTGCTAGTTGGAGCCGTAAGGCTAATGGCAAAGTAAACTGCTTTGAGTGATTGGACAATGGGGCAAATCAAACTTTGCTCCCATTGTCCAATCTCGGAGGGGAGATTAGCATGGAAAAAATACCTCTGATTTTAAGGATCATTATTCTCATTGCTACGTGGTTATTTAATGCTTATTGGAGTAAGCTTTGCGTGACGGATAGGTATGCAGAAGCCCCCGCAGTCAAGATTTCCAAGCCAATTCGCATCATCTTTTTCGGGTGGATAAAATCGGATCGCTATAATATACTAGGAATCCCACTTCAACTGGGAAATTACTCATTATTTATACTATATGTATTGGGCGAATTGCCGGATCTATTATATGCATACATTATCATGGTTGCATATGGAATTTTTTTCGCCGGATATTTTTTATTCTTCGTTATACTAGCTATTCGCTCAATAAAAAACAAATAACGGTTTGCGTGAACAATAGACCCTGCTTCTCGTCATTGAGGTAGACCCTATAACCAACTTGGCGCAGGTGCAGGGCAGCGGCGCAAGCCAGGTGAAGCAGCTCTACTCCTACGACGCGAGCGGCGACGTAATCAGCGTCAATTACAACGGCACGGAGTACTTCTATCTCCGCAACGGCCAGAATGATATTGTCGGCCTTATGGACGGCAGCGGCACGCGTGTGGTAGAATATACCTACGACGCATGGGGCAAACTCATCTCCACCACCGGCACCTTGGCAAGCACGTTGGGCGCGAACAATCCCTTCCGTTACAAAGACTACTACTACGACACCGAAACCGGGCTCTATTACCTAATGACAAGGTACTACGACCCCGAAGTTTGCAGGTTTATTTCTGCGGACGTTTACATGTCCACCGGCCAGGGCGTGCTTGGCGGAAATATGTGGGCGTATTGCCTCAATAACCCGGTGAATATGGTAGACCAAACTGGAAGTGAAGCTGTTGCTATTGCTTTAGGACTTGCTGCGAAAATTGCTGGTGTGCTATGCGTCACTGCTGTTGCGATACTTGCCATTGATTTTGCCATCCGTAGGGAGAATTCTTTTCTATCCACTATTTCAAAAGGAATCGTAGATGGATTAGAATCATTGATGACCAAAATCACAGAAAAAATAGAAACCAAAGAACCAAAACAATATAAACGTGATACTGAAGTGCATCATATTGTTGCACAATCTTCCCCATATGCCGCTCCGGCGCAAGATGTTTTAAGAAAAACAGGAATAAGCGTAAACAGTGCGGAAAACACTGTCGAGATAAAAACATCTTTGCATCGTCGGTTACACACCTACGTATACTATGGGATCGTCAACACTGCAACGCAGCTAGCCTACAAGGCCGGAAAGACACCCAAGGAAAAAAGGAGCAATGTTAAAACAACTTTACGTGTAATTGGAACGATTCTATCCGCGACATCAAAAATTCTGCCGTATTGATCTGGGGGGTGAAGCCATGACGGGCAATGAATTTCTTATGCAGCTTGAAACGCTATATGTCAATGCGCAGGAAGTTTTAACAGCTTTTGCCGCAAAACAAAGTGAGTTAGTAGCTGATCGGACATCTCGGACAGCTGGCGTACAATACTCGCGCGGTGGAAAAATCCTACACCGAGGATATTTTTGCCCAAATCCAGTGATGGATGTTGTGAATGGGAATGTCAATCGCGGTCGTTTGGTGCGAAATTCTATTAAAGAGCCGGACTTCACCTATTATTTTGACGATGCCGGTAATCTATTGGGCTATGATAGATATGAGTATGGCGAAACAGTAAACGGATTTATCCGCAATTACAAAAATGTGGAATGGGAGTTCTACTACATGTATGGCGAAATTAGTGAGCTTTATGCAACAAAGTATTGTGGAAAGCATGTACTGTATGACGCATTTGTTCCAAGCAGCAGCGGTGTAGT
>ENA-UONV01001364-UONV01001364.1-human-gut-metagenome-genome-assembly--contig:-CS4-NODE-1364-length-21730-cov-7.803783_pt1 | contig 21730 bp, 20 predicted proteins | sample MGYA00242461_ERZ724008 | MGnify/ENA metagenome assembly ERZ724008 | reverse complement strand
TATCGCCCCTCATTTCTATTTTATCTCGTTTGTACCCCTTGTACACCGATGTTTTGAATTTTATTTCAACAGGCGCCGGGGCCCCTCGCCCCCTTTGCCTGTCGGAACCAAAGAGAAATTACTTGAACTCTGCCCAAGCAGCGTCGGCATCGGCAAAGCTGTCCGCCTGGATGGCCTCGGCCACTGCGGTGATCTGGAAGCCGTCCAGCTTGGCAAGCTGATCGCCGGTCACCCACTGGGGAACGGTGATGCTGTCAAACAGGGTGGCCAGCTTCACATCAGCGGCGGGAGCAGCAACGGTCTCGGTGTAATAGAAATAGTAGGTCAGGGTGTCGGCCTTTGCATCATAGGCAAAGTACTTGGCATCGGCCAGCATGTCTTCCGTGTCGACCATATTGTCGGGAATGATGCCGTCCCACTTGGCAGCATTGGCCTCCACAAAGTTGACCATGCGCATCAGGGGGAAAGCGTTCTCAACACCGGTCACTTCACCCACAAACTCCGGATCCGTTGAGTGCCATTCTCATCCACCTTGGCCTCGTCCAGCTTGATGGCAACATTACCGACAGTAAAGGTGTTCTTGACATCCTTGCTGTCCGTCAAATACGCCATGGTGCCCAGCACGGAAGCGGCCACGAGCAACACCGCGCACAGAGACATCAGCAGTGCCTTTGTCTTTGTTTTTGCTTTCATCACAAAAACCTCCTGATAAAGAATAATATATATGGGAGCCTTGCGGCGTTACCCCCCTCAGTTATGGGCCGTGGGATCCTCCCCGGCGCCCTTGCCCTTGCCCTTGCCCTTTTTGCCGCTGTCATCCAGCAGATCGGGCAAAAACACCAGCAGCACCAGCACCACGGCAAAGCCGATGGCAAAATACAGCCCCGGCGGGTTCTGCACAAAGTTGGCAAAATACCCCAAATAGGGAACGGAAAACACAGGCTTGCCAATGACGTTTTTATAATGCACGGGCGTACCGTCCGGGGCGTCGTTGGCGTCCCCCCGGGTGCGGAAGCGGAGGACGGAGCTGTCCTCCTCGTCGGGCAGGATCTCAATGATCCGGTGGGTGGCCACTGTATCCTCATTGAGCATGAATGTGATGGGATCCCCCACCCGGAGGTCCTGCGGGTCCACGCTCTTGACATAGAGCAGGGAGCCGGTGTGATAAGTAGGCTCCATAGAGCCGGAAAGGACGACATATGTATTCAGCCCCACCAGCCGGACGCCCACCAGGGCCACGGCCAGCAGCACCACCAGCACCACCAGCACCGTGCTGACTACATTCCAAACCTTTTTAAACGAATGACTCATTATAATATGTACTCCCGGGGATTATTCTGCGTTGGCCGGACGGAGCAGCCGTAAAAACCGCAAAAAGCTTATCTCCTGTGTGATAAGTCCAATACGCAATTCAATGTCAAGACAAAATATAGCACAATGCACATCAAAATGCAATAGCTAAAAACGAAATTTTGAATAAAAATTTGAAATATATTTCTCTTGCAGCACAAAAGAGAAATTTTTTCGTAAAATTTTGTAGGATAACGGAATTTTTTGTAGTCAGAACAGGGGCAGGCAGAATGCATTGTCGGCCAATCGTTTTTTGCTGCAGAAACGATTTTCAGCATCAAGCCGGGTCTCTCCGGGCGCTTACAGTAAGCGCGGCGGGATACATAGCTGCGGCTGATGCCGAAGGCCGCAGCCACCTGGCGCTGGGTTTGCGGCAGGCGGCCGGATAGTCCGTACCGGCGGCGGATCACCTCCGCCTCCCGGTCCGTAAGGCAGCGGCCCACCAGCTCCCGGATGCGCAGGCGCTCCTCCCGGTCGGCCATATCCGAGAGCATGGTGTCGTCGCAGCCCACCACATCCATGAGGCTGAGGGCGCCCCCGGCGGCGTCGGGCTCGATGGTATCGGACAGGGACACCTCCCCCTGCAGCTTTTTGCGGCTGCGGAAATACATGAGCACCTCATTCTCCACACAGCGGGAGGCGTAGGTGGCCAGGCGGATCTTTCGCTCCGGGCGGAAGGTATCTACGGCCTTGATAAGCCCGATGGTGCCGATGGAAATCAGATCCTCCTGCTCCGCCGCCTGGGTGTAGTATTTTTTGATAATGTGCGCCACCAGGCGCAGATTATGCTCCACCAGGATGTTCCGGGCCTCCAGATCCCCGGCCAGGCTGCGCTCTAAGTACATTCGCTCCTCTCCGGCGCTCAGCGGCTTGGGAAAGGACCCGGTATCCCCCGTAAGGCGCAGAGTCAGGAACAGGCTGTTAGCCAGCAGAAACAGCGCTGCAGACAGCATATGCATCTCCCCTTTCCCTGCCATCCTATGCCCCCATGGGCAGTCCCTATACAGATAAAAAAGTACGCCCGGCGGCCCGGACAAAACCGCCTTTTGCCGCGGCATCCGGGTCCGTGGTAGATATTTTATCCGCCAGGCCCATTTAAGCGCTAAATTTTTTGCCTTTTCTGTTGACATTTCTCTCTTATGCTGATAAAATATTTTTGCAAAAAAACGGCAAATAAATAGATTTTTCAGTAAGCAGGTGATCGTATGCTGCACAAGGAATCCAAATCGGATAGAAACAAGCGCTTCGCGCGGATCTGGAGCCTGTCCCGCTCTGACGCGGGCAAAACCCAGGAGTTCATGGCCAACGGCCTGGGCGTCAGCAAAAAAACCATTCAAAACTGGGAAAAGGGCGCCAGCGCCCCGGATCTGTATGAGGGATCGGAGTGGTTTCGCGTATTGGGCACCAATCCCATGCCCTACTACCTGGCGTTTTTGTACCCCTGGCTGTTCGACGGCATCAAGCCCGAGGACGATGACCAGGAGATCGAGCAGGCCCTGCTGTTTTTGGTGAAGAACATGACCTCAGTAGAAAAGCGGGAAATGCTGTATCTCATGGCCGGCCGCCACGGCAGCCCCTGGTACTCCCTGCTGCAGATGTTCACCGCCCACTGCCACTGCTCCCTGCGCTCCCGGGTCACCGCCGCCCGTACTATTTTGGAGAATTACGAGATGGACATGGCCTGCGGCTCCCTGGTGTGCCAGGATAACGTGCAGCCGGATATGAAGATGCTGCACCACGCTGTGGAGGAGGGCAAGCTGTCCGTTTTCAACCAGCTCTCTGGCTATACCAACGTGGATTTTCCCACGGAGGATTGATCCATCCTTCCCCGTCCCTCTCCGCTCCGGCGGAGGGGGACGTTCTACTGTCGAAAATTCCTTTGGGTTTTTCCGACAAAAGCCCCGTAATCTGCTGCAGGCGGCAAACTCTGTGAGGCTTTTTTGATGCATCAACTCCTTCTTATGCCAAAGCGGAGGGAGCAGTTTTTTTACCGCCATCGGCCACGGCTCTTGTTATCAGCGGCCGGCTTTGGTATAATTGAAGCAGATTGAAAGGGGGCAGGGCCATGCGTTCATTGGCGGCTATCGCATTTTCCTTTGCGGCGGCCATCCTGTCCCTGTGCCTGCTGCCGGTGGGGCATTGGGTCTTTTGGGCGGCGGGTATTCTGGCAGCGGCCGGCGGACTCGTCTTACTGCTGCCCAGACTGCGGGCCCTCGGGCGGCTTCGGGTCTACCTGGCCCTCATCACCCTATCCCTGGCGGCGGGGCTGCTGTATGGCCGTGGCTGGTGCGCCCTGGTGTCGCAGCCTGTGCAGGATAAGTGCGGCAGCAGCCATCTGTTTTCCGCCACGGTGTGTGATTGGCCGGAGCAGCGGGATTTTGGCTGGCGGGTCACGGTGCGCCTGGCAGATGCCCGGGGCGCTAAGGCCGCGTGCTATCTCAGCGATGAAGCGGCCGCCCTTTTGGAGCCGGGGCAGACCCTTTTGGGAAGCGCCTACTGGCAGGATGCCTCCGTTATCAAGGGCACAGACCTGTCCACCTTCACCTCCCGGGGGATCTTTGTCCTGTTGTACTGTGAGGAGATGCCCACGGTGGCCCAAGGCCAGGCCGGCTCCCTGCGATATCTGCCCCAGCGGATGGAAAAGGCCTTCCGGGACAAAATCGCCCGGATATGGGAGCGTGACGGCACTGTGGCCGGTCTCCTGCAGGCGGAGCTTCTGGGAGAGCGCAGCGGCATCTCCGAAGAACTGTCCGTCCGCTTTTCCGAGGCGGGTGTGAGCCATCTGTTTGCCGTTTCCGGGCTGCACTGCGCCTTTTTGCTGACACTGCTGAGTCTGCTTGTAGGGCATCGGCGCCGGCTTTTGGCGGCAGTGGGCACGGCAGTGCTGATATTTTATATGTTTATGGTGGGGCTGACGCCCTCGGTGGTTCGGGCGTGTATCATGCAGTTTTTCCTGCTGCTGGCGCCCCTGCTCAAGCGGGATGCCGATCCCATCACCTCCCTGGCGGCGGCTCTGGGACTCATTCTGCTGGTCAACCCCTATGCCGCAGCCAGCGTGAGCCTGCAGCTCAGCTTTGGCGCCATGCTGGGGCTGATCCTAGTCACGCCCCGGGTCTACGGGTTCTTCCGGGCAAGGAAACAGCCCCGGGCAAGGCTTGCGGCCAAGGCATGCACTTTTTTGACCGGTACACTCTCCTCCACCCTGGGGGCTATGGTGTTCACCGTACCGCTGACGGCCTACTATTTCGGCGTATTTTCCGCAGTGTCGCCGCTGACAAGCTTGGTGTGTATCCCCTTGGCCTCCGGTAATTTCATGGCCGGCTTTTTGACGGTGCTGGCGGGCTTTGTTTGGCTGCCCGCCGCCCGAATTCTGGGATATGTCAGCTGGGCCCTGAGCAAGCTGTTTCTGCTGGCGGTGGACCTGGCCGTCTCTATTCCCCACCACGCGCTCTACACGGATACCAATCCATTCTTGGTTTGCTGGCTGGTGTTTGTATACGCTCTTTTCATTTTGTGCGTCCTGACCCGAGACCGGCCCCGGAAATATGCACTGGCTGCCGTGCTGTCCCTCCTGGCCCTGGTGCTGTGCGTCAACCTGCGCGCAGCAGAGTTTCACAGCGGTGCGCTGACAGCGGTCGCCGTGGATGTGGGACAAGGGGCCAGCACCCTGCTGCTGTCCGGCGACGATGCTATCCTGGTGGATTGCGGCAGCAGCAACCACCACAAGCATCCGGCCCAACAGGTGCTCTCGCAGCTGGGCAGTATGGAGGTGCGCCGCCTGTCGGCGGTGGCCGTAACCCACTTCCATGCCGACCACACCAACGGCCTGGCGGAGCTGTTCAGCCGGGTGGAAATTGACCGGCTCTATCTGCCGCAAATAGAGGACGACTACGGCGTGCGGGATAAACTGGTGGCTCTGGCCCAGGAGCACGGCACTCAGGTGCTGTTCGTCACAGAAAAACAATCCATTCCCCTGGGGCAGTGCAGCCTCACGGTTTTCCCGCCCGTGGGCTCGGGCGATCCCAACGAGCAGGGACTGACATACCTGTGCAGCAGCGGCGATTTTGACCTGCTTATTACGGGCGATATGTCCGGGCAGACGGAGCTGGCGCTGATCGGGCAGTACGACCTGCCGGATCTGGAGGTCCTTATGGTGGGCCATCATGGATCCAAATACAGCTCCCAGCAGGATTTCCTGTCCGCCCTTACCCCGGAGGCGGCCATCATCAGCGTGGGAGACAACAGCTACGGTCACCCCACGGACGCAGCCATTTCCCGGCTGGAGGCCGTAGGCGCAGAGGTCTACCGCACCGATACCCAGGGCTGTATCACCGTGACCGTACACTATCACTAACGAGAGGAGCCACACGCTATGGCAGCGGAAAAGAGCAAAGCCTCAGGCAAAAACGCCGCATACGACCGCCTGCGCAAGGCCATAAAGGAAAAAGCGCCTGCCCGGGCCTATCTGTTTTACGGGGAGGAGAGCTACCTGCGCCAGACCTATATCCAGCAGCTGCAGGAGCTTCTCATTCCCAAGGGCAGCGAGGATTTTAATCTCCACCGGCTCTCCGGCAGCCGCGTCACAACCCAGGACGTGGCCGACGCCGTGGAGTCCATGCCCATGATGGCGCCCAGCACCCTGGTAACAGTGACGGATTGGGATATCTTCAGGCTCGATGAAAGTCAGCGCAGCCAGCTCACGGAGCTTTTAGAGGATCTGCCGGACTACTGCACCGTGGTGTTTATCTATGACACAGTTCCCTACAAGCCGGACCGGAAAATGAAAAAGCTCACCGCCGCTATAGATAAAAATGTAGAGGTGGTGGAGTTCCAGGGGCAATCCCGGGACGCACTGGTCCGTTGGCTGCAAAAGCGCTTCCGCGCCCTGGACCGCAGCATCGACCAGCAAACGGCGGACTATATGCTCTTTTACTGCGGCTCCATGATGGATAACCTCATCGGCGAGGTGAACAAGGTGGCGGCCTTTGCCAAGGCCGAGCAGGTCACCGCTGCCGATATTGCCGCCGTGGCGGAGCCGGTGCTGGACGCCCGGATCTTCGACATGACCAACCACATCTCCGCCCGGGATTATAACAAGGCCGCCGCCGTGCTGGGAGACCTGCTGCGGATGCAGACGGAGCCCATCGTCATCCTGGGAGCCATCGGCAAGGAGCTGAGGCGGCTGTATACCGCCCGCATGGCTTTAGACAGTGGCAAGGACCGTTTTTGGCTCATGGACCTGTGGCAGATGCGCAGCGACTATCCCGCAAGGCTCCTCCTCCAGGCGGCCCGACGGGTAGATCATGCGTGGTGCAAGCGCTCCCTGGCCTCCTGCCAGCTGTTGGATCGGCGCATGAAAAGTGAAAAAAACATTGACCGGGAGGGTGAGCTGGTGCGATTTGTTATGGAGCTGGCGGAGCAATGAACAAGCCGCGCATTGAAGAAGTCATCGTGGTGGAGGGCCGCTACGACAGAAATATGCTTTTACAGGTGGTGGACGCCACCGTTGTGGAGACCGGCGGCTTCTCCGTGTTCAACGACCGGGAGAAGCTGGCCTTTCTTCGGAAATTGGCCCAAAAGCGGGGCCTGATCCTTCTGACGGACTCCGATGGGGCGGGCTTTGTCATCCGCAATTATCTCAAGGGGGCTATTCCAACGGAGCAGGTAAAGCAGGCCTACATCCCCGACATCCCCGGCAAGGAGCGCCGCAAGCGCAAGGCCGGGAAAGAGGGCAAGCTGGGCGTGGAGGGTATGACCCCGGAAATTCTCCTGCAGGCCCTGCGCCGGGGCGGCGCTACCTTTGCGGGGGAGGCCGCTCCCTCAGCCGCAGTCCCCATCACCAAGGCCGACCTGCTGGACCGGGGCCTCATCGGTCCCGGCAGTACCCAAAAGCGACAGCAGCTGCTGAAAAATCTGGAGCTGCCGGAACACCTGACCCCCAATGCCCTGCTGGAAACACTGAATCTGCTGATGAGCCGGGAGGAATTTTATGAACAGTAATTCTTTGGAGATTGAGCGCCGCTTTCTCATCCTCCGCCCGCCGGAGCCGGAGCTGGCGGCCCGGTGCAGCCACGTCTATCACATGGAGCAGACCTATCTCCTCTCCCCGCCTCACCAGACGGAGCGCGTCCGCCGCCGGGAAGGGGCTGACGGCGTGGCCTTTTTCCACACTGTGAAAATTGACCGCAGCGCCATCACCCGCCTGGAGCAGGAGAAGGAGATCACCCCCGAGGCTTACGACGCCTACCTCACCCGCCGGGATCCCATGACCGAGACCATCCGCAAGACCCGTTACTGCCTGCCGGAGGGGCCATACACCTTTGAGATCGATTTCTATCCCTTCTGGCCCCGCTGCGCCGTCATGGAGATCGAGCTGCCCCGGGAGGATGCCCCCTTCCGTTTTCCGGATGGCATCACCGTAGTGCGGGAGCTCACCGGAGACCGGCGCTTCAGCAACGCGGCCCTATCCCGGCATATACCCGCGGAAAGTGAGCTAATATAGAACGGAAGTCTTGCATTTTTCGTATGCAGTCGGTATAATAGTATAATATTTTTGCAGTAATTTACTATAAGGAGTAAAACAATATGAGCGAGGAAAACAAAGTCATCGCTGCTAACGAGCCCGAGCGCGCCGAGGGCAGCAACTTTATTGACAATTTCATCACCGAGGACCTGGCTCCCGGCGGCCAGTACGAGGGCATGACCGTCCACACCCGTTTTCCCCCGGAGCCCAACGGTTACCTGCACATCGGCCACTGCAAGGCCCTGTGCATCGACTTCGGTACCGCTGAGAAGTTCGGCGGTCTGTGCAACCTCCGTATGGACGACACCAACCCCACCAAGGAGGATGAGGAGTTTGTGGGCGCCATCCAGCAGGACATCCACTGGCTGGGCTTCGATTGGGGCGACCGTTTCTTCTTCGGCAGCGACTATTTTGAGGAGGATTACCGCCAGGCGGTGCTGCTCATCCAAAAGGGTCTGGCCTATGTGTGCCAGCTGACCCCCGAGGAGTTCAAGGCCAACCGGGGCGACATCGGTGTGCCTGCCATCTCCCCCTACCGGGACCGGCCTATTGAGGAAAGCCTGGACCTGTTCCGGCGTATGCGCGCCGGGGAATTCCCCAACGGTGCCATGACCCTGCGTGCTAAGATCGACCTTGCCAGCGGCAACTTCAATATGCGCGACCCGGTTATCTACCGCATCAACCACATGAGCCACCACCGCCAGGGCGACAAGTGGTGCATCTATCCCATGTACGACTTCGCCCACCCCATTCAGGATGCTCTGGAGGGCATCACCCACAGCCTCTGCTCCTTGGAGTTTGAGGCCCACCGGCCGCTCTATAATTGGGTTATTGAGCACTGTGAGCTGCCCGCCCACCCCCGGCAGATCGAGTTCGCTCGCCTGGGCATCGACCACACCGTCATGTCCAAACGCAAGCTGCGTGCTTTGGTAGAGGAGGGCCGGGTCTCCGGCTGGGACGATCCCCGTATGCCCACCCTCTGCGGCCTGCGCCGCCGGGGCTACACCGCCGCCTCTATCCGTAATTTCTGTGAACGCATCGGTGTGGCCAAGTCCCCCAACGTGGTGGAGTTTGGCTTCCTGGAGCACTGCCTGCGGGAGGATCTGAATGCCACCGCCGAGCGCACCATGGCTGTGCTGCGCCCCATTAAGCTCACCATTACCAACTATCCCGAGGGCCGGAGCGAGGTTTTCCAGGTGGAAAACAATCCCACTGACCCCACTCAGGGCACCCACGAGATCACCTTTAGCCGCCACCTGTGGATGGAGGCCGACGACTTCCTGGAGCAGCCCATCCCCAAGTATAAGCGTCTGTTCCCTGACGGCCCCGAGTGCCGCCTGAAGGGCGCGTATCTGGTGAAGTGTACCGGCTGTGTCAAGGATGAAAGCGGCCATATCACCGAAGTTCTCTGCGAATACGACCCCAACTCTCGGGGCGGCGACCCCGCCGACGGCCGCAAGGTCAAGGGTGCAACGCTCCACTGGGTAGATGCGGAAAACTGCCTGGACGCTGAGGTGCGCCTCTATGATAACCTTTTCTCCGATGCCCAGCCCGACGGGCCGGATAAGAACTTCCTGGATTGCCTGAACCCCGAATCTCTCTCCATCCTCACCGGATGCAAGGTGGAAAAGGGAATGGCTGCCGTGGCCGCCGAATTTGATAAGCGGGAAAATCGCACCGGCACCAACGCCCCCACCTTCCAGTTTATGCGCACCGGCTATTTCTGCATGGATAACCGCCACTGCACAGCAGACCACCTGGTCTTTAACCGCAGCGTCTCCCTGAAGGACAGCTTCAAAAAATAAGAATGATATGGAAGTATCCCCCGCGCCGAAGGGCGTGGGGGATACTTTTTTGGTGTTTCAGGGCGCAAAAAAGCAGGGGTGGACAGAATCATCCACCCCTGCAAGGGGTCAACTTACTATGATGCCCTCGTGGTCTACAGGCAGGGGGAGCTGGCGCCAATGGCCGGGAAGCTCAGAAAGACGGGCGGCAAGCCTTGCGTCAAAATCCGGGTCTGCGGACAGGCACAGGAGGGTGGGTCCCGCGCCGGAGATAAAGAACGCCACGCAGCCGCAGCTATTAGCCAGGGCCTCGGCCTCGTCAAACCCGGGGATCAGGGTGCGGCGGAAGGGCTGATGGAGCTTATCCCGGAGAGAGACGGAAATGGTCTCCGTGTCACCCTCCTCCAGGGCCCGCAGCAGCACGGCCGTACGGGAGACGTTAAAAATAGCGTCTCCGTAGGGAACCTCCTTCGGCAGGACACCTCGGGCCAGGTGGGTGGAAAGCTGAAAATCCGGGATAAGGGCCGTACAGCGCAGGCGCTTGTGCAGGCTGTACCGGGCGATATAGGGCCGTTCATTTTCCACAAAGGAGGCGACCAATCCGCCGAAGATGGCTGGGGCCAGGTTATCCGGGTGGCCCTCAATGTCATTGCACACGGCCAGCAGCTCCGCCCGGGTCAAGGGGGAGCCGTGGTTTGCATTGGCTCCGGCGGCACCGGCAGCGATAAGGGCGGCGCTGCTGCCCAGGCCCCGGCAGATGGGGATCTCCGCCTGCAAGGAGATGCGCAGGCCCGGCATGGGCAGGCCCAGCTTGGAAAGCACGGCCTTGTAGGCGACCACGGCCAGGTTCTCCGCCGTAGCATATTCCGGGTCAACACCTTCGAAATACAGGCCCTCGGCCAGCTCCTCAAAGGTGAGGGTATTATAAAGGGCCAGGGCCAGACCCAGGGTATCAAAGCCGGGGCCCAAATTGGCGGTGGTAGCGGGAACGCGGACGGTTACCATTGTGCCTCACCTGCCTTCTGCAGGACATAATCCAGCATGTCCTCCCGGTCGATAACGTCGGTATGCCGCACGGGCTTTTGCCGCAGAGAGGCGAGATTTTTAGGCACAGGCACGCCGGTGCAGGCGCGTAGATCTTCCATGACGGCAAATTCATCGTCTGCCACCCGCTGCCCCAGGGCAGATAGAACAGCCGTGGGGAATTTATAGGGGCTGGCGGTGGAGAGGACCACTACCGGCACACCGTCCCGATGCATGTGGATAAACTGGTCGGCCACAGTCCAGGCCACGGCAGTATGTGGATCACAGAGGTATTTTTCCCGGACCCAGACCCTGCCTATGGTGCGAGCGGCGGCGTCATCATCGCAGCAGCCGCAGGAGAACTCCGCCTGGAGCTTCTGCAGCAGCTCATCCGTCACCTTATAGTGGCCCACCTCATTGAGGTCCTTCATAAGCCCCGAAACATAGGCATCGTCCCCGGCGAGGAGGCTCAAAAGCCGCTCTAAGTTGCTGGAAACCAGGATGTCCATAGAAGGTGAGGTGGTCTTATAGAAGGTGCGGCGCTTGTCGTAGACGCCGGTGGAGAGAAAGTCCGTAAGGACGTCGTTGCGGTTGGAGGCACAGATAAGCCGGCCCACGGGCAGGCCCATACGTTTGGCAAAGTAGCCTGCTAAAATGTCGCCGAAGTTGCCGGTGGGTACGCAGAAATGCACCTTATCCCCCACACGGATGCGGCCGGAGCGCACCAGGTTGGCGTAGGCCTTGAAATAGTACACGATCTGCGGCGCCAGGCGGCCAATGTTAATGGAATTGGCGGAGGAGAGACGCACGCCGGGCAGGTCCTCCTCGTCACAGGAGGCGAAGATGCGCTTGACGCCGGTCTGGGTATCATCGAAATTGCCACGGACGGCGCAGACCTTCACATTGCCGCCCTCCTGGGTGACCATCTGCGCCTGCTGCACGGCGGATACGCCCCCGTGGGGGTAGAAGACGATGATCTTAGTGCCGGGCACATCCCGAAAGCCCTCCAGCGCCGCCTTGCCGGTGTCACCGGAGGTGGCGGTGAGAATGAGCATCTCGTCCTCAATACCCTCCATGTCCCGGGCCTGACTAATCAGCTGGGGCAACAGGCTCAAGGCTACGTCCTTAAAGGCGCTGGTAGGGCCCCGGAACAGCTCCAGCACATAGCGGTCACCCACGGATACCAGGGGAGTCAAGTCCTCTGTCTCAAACTTTCCGGCGTAGCCCCGGCGCACCAAGGCGGGCATATCCTCGTAATCCGGCAGCAGGGCTGAAAGGATCCGGGCGGACATGGTGAGGGTGTCCTCTTTCATAAGAGATTGCCAATCCAGAACGGGGATAGCTTCGGGCATATAGAGTCCCCCATCCGGCGCAATGCCCCGAAGTACGGCGGCCGCAGGAGAGGCCGTGAGGGCGTGGTTGCGGGTGCTTTGATATTTCATACAAGTTTCTCCAATCTTTTTCTTGCAATTTGCATAATGATATGATACACTGTCCCCAAGAAAAAAGCAAGTGTTTTTTATATGCGGACAAAATCAACTTTTTTGTCAGCGCGATTGAAAACCTTGCATTAATTTCAAAGGAAAGCGAGCTAAAAATATGTTAAAGGTGCTGAAATTCGGTGGCTCCTCCATGGCGGACGCCAAACAGTTTGAAAAGGTAAAGAGCATTGTGCAGGCAGACCCAGCCCGGCGGGTGGTCATCGTTTCCGCTGCGGGAAAACGGTTTTCCGACGACCACAAGCTGACAGATCTGCTGTATCTGTGCTACGCACATCTGAAATACGGCGTGTCCTGCGACAGCGTGTTTAACATGATCCGTTCCCGGTACATAGAGATCCGGGACCACCTGGAGCTGAAGACCGACCTGGAGGCGGAATTTGACGCCCTGCGCAGGAAAATGGACGCGGGCATCAGCCAGGACGAGCTGGTAAGCCGGGGCGAATACTTCGCGGCAAAGCTTATGGCGGACTATTTGGGCTATGACTTCCTGGACAGTGAGCTGTGGCTGAAGTTTAACCTGGACGGCACGGTGGACCAGGAAAAGAGCTACGAGATCCTGGCCCGGATGGCCTCCGGGCGGCGAGTGGTGATCCCGGGTTTTTACGGCGCCATGCCCGATGGGAGCATCAAGACCTTTACCCGGGGCGGCAGCGACATCACCGGCGCCCTGGCGGCGGCGGCACTGGATGCGGATGTATATGAAAACTGGACGGATGTGTCGGGCTTTCTCATGGCAGATCCCCGCATCGTGAAAGACCCGCTGCCCATTGAGCGCATCACCTACTCGGAGCTGCGGGAGCTGAGCTATATCGGCGCCCAGGTGCTCCACGAGGGGACCATCTTCCCGGTGCGGGAGAAGAACATCCCCCTGAATATCCGCAACACCAACCAGCCCGACCATCCCGGCACTATGATCATGGAGTCCTTCGATGAGACGGAGGAGGCCAAGGACGGCAACTTCATCACCGGTATCGCCGGGCGGAAGAATTTCTCCGTTATCACCATCACCAAAAACGGCATGAGCAATGAGGTGGGTGTGCTGCGGCGGATATTGGAGGTGCTGGAGAAATATCAGCTGGTACTGGAGTACCTGCCCTCGGGCATTGACAGCGTGTCTCTGGTGGTGGCAGCGGACAAGCTGCGGCCCTGCCAGTATCAGCTGCTGGGCGACATACAGAAAATGCTGAAGCCTGACAGCATCCATGTCACCGATGACATGGCCATTGTGGCGGCGGTGGGCCGGAAGATGGCCTTTAAGCCCGGTACATCCGGCAAGATCTTTGCCGCCCTGGGTGAAAACGGCATCAACATCCGCATGATCACCCAAGGCCCCGACGAGCTGAACATCATCGTGGGCGTGGACAATAAGGACTTTGCCGGAGCCATCCGGGTGCTGTATGACAGCTTTGTGAAATAATTAAGGAGGATTTTATCATGAAAAAGTATAAAGTTGCGATTTTGGGCGCAACGGGCGCTGTGGGCCGGGAAATGATGAAAATTTTGGCAGAGCGGGATTTCCCTGTGGAGGAGCTGCACCTGCTGGCGTCAGAGCGGTCCGTGGGGCAGAAAATCGATTGGCAGGGCCGAGAGCTCACGGTGGAGCTGGCCTGCGATGAAGCCTTCCAGGGCATGGACATTGTCCTGGGTGCGGCGGAAAATGACATTGCCAAGAGGTTTGCACCGGCCATCGTAAAGGCAGGGGCGGTATTCGTGGACAACTCCAGCGCCTTCCGGCTGGACCCAGATGTACCCCTGGTCATCCCCGAGATCAATCCCCAGGACGCCAAGAAGCACAAGGGCATCATCGCAAACCCCAACTGCACCACCATCGTGTCCCTGGTGGCCATCAACGCCCTGAACCAGGACAGCCCCATCGAGAGCATTGTGGCAAGCAGCTACCAGGCCACCTCCGGCGCAGGCGCAGGCGGGCCTATTGAGCTGATGAACGAGGTGGAGGCCCTGCGGGAGGGCAAAAGCTACGAGCCCAAGGTGTTCCAGTATCAGATCGCCTACAATGTCATTCCCCAGATCGGCGGTGAGGCCTTCGAGGGCTACACCTCCGAGGAGATGAAGATGCAGAACGAGGGGCGCAAGATTATGCATCTGCCGGAGCTGAAGGTCAGCTGCACCTGTGTGCGGGTGCCGGTGGTGCGCAGCCACAGTGTGTCCATCGTGGTTCGGACCAAGGAGAAGATCTCCGTGGAGCGGGCCCGGGAGCTCATCGCCGCCGCTCCCGGCTGCCGGCTGGTGGACGACCTGAAGAATAAGAAATACCCCATGCCCCTGGATACCAGCGACCAGGATACGGTGTTCGTGGGGCGGATACGGGATGACCTAACCTCTGACAACGGCCTGAACATTTGGTGCTGCGGCGACCAGGTGCGCAAGGGCGCAGCCACCAACGCCGTGCAGATCGCGCAGCTGCTGACTGAATAACCGGCGAAAGGAATTGCAGCCTGCTGCACGCATAATTTTTGCGCCGGCAGCCTGAGCGGTATTTTTCCCCACGCACATACAGCGGTAAAAAAAATTTAAAATTTTCGCATCTGCGGATGTGAACTCTGCGTGCCTTTTCCTACCGGTAAAATAATGCACAGCACGCCGTAGAGTGTGCTGTGCATTATTTTTACTTAAAAATCCACGGTGCCGTCCAGCACCTTCAGGTCATAGGGCTCAAACACTACCTTGCGGTAGGCATCCACATCCATCCTTACGCCGGTCCAATCAGAATGGATCTCGCCGTTCTGCTTAATAAGGATGTCATAGAGAATGTCGTAGGTAACGCCATCCGCCCCCTTCTCCGTAATGGTGGAATAGGGCAGGGTCTTATGGTAGGTCATGTGGAGGCCCTTGTAGGCAAAATGGAAGCCGTTGCGCATACGGCAGCCGTCCAGCCCCATGTAGGTAAAGTACTTCTTCAGGTCCTGCAGAATGGGGTCATTCTTCTCCTCATACAGGTTCTCCGGCGTGGTCTCGGTATAGTCGTACCGGAACTGGATGGGGATCTTATAAGGCAGGAAGCGCTCCACATAATCCACCAGCTTAGCGGCGGGATAATTCTTATACAGCACGCAGTTGATGCGCGTGGGGCAGGCAATGCGGGCCACGATCTCGTCCGGCGACTCCTCCACATACTTCACCAAATGGCGGGAGATGTTCATGCAGGTGATCTTGTCCTTGTTTTTCTCGGTGAAGGCCAGCATTTTCTCCGCCGGGCAGTGGGGCTGCACAGGGAAGGTGGTGTTGATATAGATCTTATGGGTGGCGGGAATAGCATCCAGCATCTGCTGCAAGGCATTCAGATCCGCCAGGGGCTCGCCGCCGGTGAATACAAAGTCGCACGCCGGGGTGATAGAGTCCATGATCCGGATGCTGCGCAGAATCGCCTCCAAGCTAAAGCCGCTGCAATCGGCGTATTCCTTTTTGTTGATGCAAAACGGGCAGTGGTTGGCGCAATCATACGGAACAAAAACCGTGACGGTGGCGCCGCCTGCCCGGGTCTTATAGGGATGGTCCATGGAACGAATCTACCTCTCCGAAAAAAATCTCCCATATATCTTACAACGAATAACACCGAAAAGCAAGGAAAACATCCAAAAATCGGTCGTTATTTTCTTGACAAGCCGCAAAAACCGCTCTCAGTAGGTTTTGCAGGCGCGCAGCTCCCGGCGAATCTGGCGGAAGGCCGCCTCCTCCCCCTCCTCCTTCAGCAGCAGGAGCCAGCGGCCCAGGAGAGCGGAGGTCTCCTCATGGATCCAAAACCGCCCCTTGGTGCGCTGAAAATAATCATAGGCCGAGGCATCGGTATACTGATCGCCCTGATAGACCCGGCAGGCGGCGATACGGTCGCAAAACATCTCCGCCACGTATTTTTTCGGCATCTTGCAGCCGCCCATGGATACCGTGCCGTCCCGGGCGATACGGTAATCGATCCAGTATTCAAAGTGGTGGCGGTTGCGGCCCTTGTGGTGCAGCCAGGACAGGCTCACGCCGGTCTCGCTGCGCTCCTGGTCGTTGGGGCTGCGGAAGCCCTGATAATACTTGGCACTGCGCCAAAACTCCGTAGGGCTGTACTTGCTCAGGTCGTGGGTCAAGCCCTGCCAATACAGACCCAGCTTAAAGCAGTAGCGCCGCACCAGCCGGCGATGGCGATTGACGGTTTTCAAATGCTCTCGAATATGCATCCTTGGCCCTCCCACGGAAAGATACTGCTATCATATCACAATTTGCGGCAAAAGGACAGGGGCAGCCAGCAGAAAAATAACAAAAGCCCGAGTCACGGCCTTTTCCGCGGAAACGCCCCCCCACACAAGGGCATCGACAAACGGAAAAAAATCTGTTATACTGCGCATAAAGGAGTGTGAGTGCAATGGACAATCTGATCCGCGGCATACGGGTACTGCACCAAAATGCCATCCGTATAGAGGCAGACGGGAGAGTGCTGTACTTTGATCCCTACGGCGTGCAGGGTGCGCCACACGATGCCGATTACATCTTCGTCACCCACGATCATTATGATCATTTTTCCCCGGGGGACATCGGGCGGGTGTCCAAGGCAGGCACCACCTTGGTCGTTCCGGAGAGTGCCCGGGCCGCAGCGGAGGCTGTGGGCCTGGCCGTGCTGCCGGTGCAGGTGGGGCAATCCGCCGCCCTGCCGGGGGTAAGCTTCCGCACCGTGCCGGCCTACAACTTAAACAAAAAATTCCATCCACGAGCCAAGGATTGGGTGGGATATGTAGCGGAGCTCGGCGGCGGCATCTACTATATCGCCGGGGATACAGACGCCACGCCGGAGGCCCGAGCCGTCCGGTGTGACGTGGCGCTTCTGCCCATCGGCGGCACCTACACTATGGACGCCGAGGAGGCGGCGGATCTGGCCCGCGCCATCCGCCCCCGGGTGGTCGTCCCCACCCACTACAGCCACGCTGCGGCCGCCCGGCAGTTCCGGCAGCTGCTGGAGGGGGTAGTCCCCTGTCAAATTCTACTGGAAAACCTGTAACGGAGTCTTTTCACTGAATCACCCAATGGAGGAAAAACCGAAATGAATCACAATTTTTTGAAAAACATGGCACTGGCGGCTCTGTTTCTGGCCATTGGGCTGGTGCTCCCCTTCTTCACCGGCCAAATCCCCGCTGTTGGCAAAATGCTGCTGCCCATGCACATCCCTGTGCTGCTGTGCGGCTTGATCTGCGGCTGGCAGTGGGGCCTGGGCGTAGGCTTCGTGCTGCCAGTGCTGCGCTCGGTACTGTTCAGCATGCCCGTTATGTACCCCACGGCCACGGCTATGGCCTTTGAGCTGGCAGCGTATGGCACGGTCATCGGGTATCTGTACGCCCGGAGCAAATGGCGGTGCGTCAAGGCGCTGTATAAGTGCCTGATCCCCGCCATGATCGCCGGGCGCATAGTGTGGGGCGCCGTGATGGTCGTGCTGATGGGGCTGGGCGGCAGCGCCTTTACCTGGGAGCTGTTCCTGGGCGGCGCCCTGCTCAATGCCCTGCCGGGCATCGCCCTGCAGCTGGTGCTGATCCCGGCGGTGATGGTGCTGCTGGATCGGACGAAGCTGGTGCGCTTTACAAAGCCGGATCCCGCCTGCCGGCAGGCGGGGTGAGCGGGCGGAGCCATACCAACTCATGCAATGCCTCTATCCGCAGTCAGCAGTTCCTCTTTTGGGGTCTACGGGGCAAAAAAGTTCTAAAAATCGTCCATACCACTGAATCCTCAAGCGTTTTCTTGGTATGCAGGAACGGGACACAGGGCGCTATACCCTGTGTCCCGTTAATGTTATGCGCTGTTCTATCCGTCAGCGGTGAAATACCTCGTCCAAAACCAACTGGGTATTGTCACCAAAAATCGGCCCATTACAGAGCTGATGCAGATTCAGCTCTCCATAGCATAGATTAGCCTCCACCAGCATTGGTATGCCGTCCTCATCCATAGCCACATCCCAGGATACCAGGCGGAAGTCCGGTATATAGGGGTGCGTCTCAGTAACCATTTGAATTATTTTGTCAAAATTGGGAATAACCACATCGCTGAAATGTACTCCTGTGGTCGGATGAATATCAAACGACTCGCCTTTATAATTATAGGCAACAGGCTTCAGCCGCCCATCCGCATCAACCCCGCAGCAAATACCGCCCTGACTGATATTATCAACTCTGCTGCCATTGACACCCATACGCAAAATGGCGGAGCAGATCCTAACACCGTCCTGCCGGAGCAGCGTCATCACGCGGATCGTATTGATCGAGGTGGGGTTTACTGCGCTCAAGGCAGCATTCTGCTTGATGGATGCCTGCACGACGATGTCCTTCTTTATACTGGCAGCTGCACGCTTGAACTGTTCATCCATATCTGCTCCATGGATGAAGAACACGCCATGTCCACCTTTGGATTCATTGGCCTGCTTCATGACCAACTCCGGGTACTTCCAAATCCTACGGAGGATCTCTTCCTCACTTACTAAATGCTTATTTGCATCCGTCCATATGTTGTTCATACGGAAAAAGACGCCTTCCGGCTGCTTGGCATCCTTGAACAGCTGATAATACAGGCACTTATTGTCAATGACCGGAGCGATTTTCCAGTTGTTATAATAAGGGTCGATGAAGCTGTAATATATGTCCACAGGCATATACCGAACATCAAATTTACCGGTCTTACTCAAATAAAAGCTGTGGAAAACCGTCTCCACGTCGAACAGATCCTGATAACCGCCCCAATACGCGCAGACAGCGGCCTTCTGCTCCTCCGTGAGCATATTCACATTCTGCGTGCGTCGATCATACGACCTCTGCCAATACCCTGCTCTTTCGATGAGACGCTTCTCCTCTGCCGTATACTGCCGCGGTTTGGCTATGCTCACAACAGGCTGCTGGGGCTCTGTTTTCGCTTCTGCGGTGCGCATCCCCTTCTCTTTTGCATATTGTTCGGCATAGGAGCCTTTCTCGCAGATAATCGTACACTTACCAGCACCCGGGTGGCTTCCGCCGAACACATCTTCACCGAAGAATCCGACTGTGTTGGGGATGAATATCTCCTGCAACGCATCGCAGTCATAGAAAGCATGGCGGTCAATGTGGATCGTTCCGGTGGGAACGATCACCGATTTCAGCGCTCTGCAGTAATTAAACGCATTTTTCCCGATGATCTTCAGCCTTGCGGGCAGCTTCACCTGCTGCAGGCTCGGGCAGATGTAAAAAGCCTCCTGTCCGATGCTGTCCACGGTGTCCGGAATGCTGACCGCCGTGATCCGCCGCTGCCTGGAAAACGCAAAGGGCGCAACTCTGGTCACAACATGCCCCTGCACTGTCTCAGGTATATCCAGCTCCTTGCCGCTGCCGGAATAGCCGATCACCTCGGCAATGTCATCCTGGCGCAGGCGGAAGCGGAAGCCGTCCTGCGTGACCACGCGGCCCTCGTTGAACTGCTGCTCATTCTGGAAGCTGGTGCCAAACAGATGGTCCACCGTCTTGGCAAGTGCCGCCTTAAACTGTCCGCTTCTGAAAAACACCACGTCCTCGTGGCGAATGTGCTTCCGCAGCCACTTTTCAAGCATCTCCCGGTCATCGGTATGGATGACATTGGTGCAGCCGTCCTCCAGCATTGCCTTATAGGTGCAGGCACTGTCCCCCGCAAAAAGCACTATCTGATCCAGGTGAAGCTTTGCCAGGTCATGGCCCAGCTTCTCGTGCATCTGCGGAGACTCCTCCCCCAGCTTGTCGATGTGGCCGGTCACGAAAATCTTTCTGCCGCCGTTTTTGACCGCGATCTGCTCCAGAGTCTTCGCCGCACCCAGGATGGTCAGCGGCTCGGCGTTGAAGGTATCCACAAAGAGATGGTACCCGCCGACCTCCACAAAGTTCTGCCGCATCCCGCTGGGCCGGTAGGTCTCCAAAAATGCGGGGATCTTCTCCATGGGGACGTCCGCCAAACGTCCCACAGCGAGGGCAAAAAGCGCATTATAAACATTATGCTCGCCGTAGAGATTCAGATGGATCTCCAGTGTCCCCTCCTTGCTCACTGCGGTAAAGTGGGTGCCGTCCAGCTCCGTGCGAATGTTTTGGGCATAGTAATCCGCCCGAGGGTCGCTCTTAGAGCAGGTGACCACCCGATGCGTGTAGGCCGCCTTGCGCAACATATCGTCATCGTAATTGATAACCACCACACCGTCCGGCTGGGCATACCGCTCCAGGCTGGATTTATCATAGAAGATATTTTCCTTGGTGTGATACAGATTCAGATGAGACTCGCCGATATTGGTCAGCACCACGATGTCCGGAGCGAGGAACTTCGCCGAGCTCTCCACATAACCTGGCTGCACGCCGCCCACCTCCTGTACCCAGTATTCATAGGACGGATCCACCTGCTGGACATTGCGCAGAATAGCGCCATGGCTGTTGGCCATGGTGTGATGTGTGAAGGTGCGGTAAGAATTTGTCATTATGGCATTAATTAGGCTTGTGGTCGTCGTTTTTCCGACGCTGCCGGTGATGGCAATGCGCTTGGCGTGACAGGGCTCCGCCCGCCACCGCTCAAAGCGGGTCACGCAGGCCATAGGATCCTCCACCGGGATCACATTGTCCTGAGGATAATCTTTCTTTGTCTCCGGGTCGCAGAATACCGCTATTACATTCCTCTTCAGCGCCTCAGGAATGATTTCGGAGTGCGGATACCATCCCGCGCTGATAACCACATCATCGTCCGTGGCATACACAGATTGGGTCAGCACGCGCCGGCAACTCCGGTTAGGGTCCATCCCCTCGGGCAGCACAGCCCCGATGACCTCCGCAATGGTCCCCAGCGTCAGATTTATCCGTTTTTCGCCGCTTTCCCAAACGCTCTTGTCTGTTGTCTTCATCTTTCAGATCATCTCCACTCATTTGTTAAATTGTAGTCGTATTATTTGGAAAATGCTATATCTGTATTCCTGCCCATCCGCGTGAAAACGCACATCCGCAGCCATCCGGCGTATCACTTCCGCAAGCGACTTTAAAAAGGGTCGGAATCCGTCAGCAGTTCGTCGCATGTAACACCCAAAACCTTAGCGATCACCTTCAGCTCTATATCCGTCACAAACCGCTGTCTGCACTCTATACGCTGGATTGCATTTTTGTCCACATCCAGGCCCGCACGCTGCAGCATATCCGCAAACGCCCGTTGGGAGGGGTGTCCCTCCATCTTTTTCCGTAATTTCCTTATCCTTGCCCCGCAAATGTTATTCAATCCGTCAGCGGCTTTGTTTTTATACACTTTGCAACGCTCCCGATATTATTTGACATTTTTATTATACGGTAAAGCCATTATACAAATGACATTTACAGAATGTCAGACAAGGCTGCGCAATAAAAAATTTGATCTTTTCGCACATCGCAGGCTCCAATTAAAAAGCCAGTATGGGCGGTGCCCTATATAGCATGTGCATAATTAAGCAAAAGCTACATAAAGGGGCACTTTTTTCCAGCAGAAAAAACGCATAATCAGTACTTATTCGCCCAAACTATGCTTGCGATACCCAAACAGGCGAAAGCCGAGTACCCAAAGAAAGG
>ENA-UONV01001363-UONV01001363.1-human-gut-metagenome-genome-assembly--contig:-CS4-NODE-1363-length-21734-cov-8.213617_pt1 | contig 21734 bp, 19 predicted proteins | sample MGYA00242461_ERZ724008 | MGnify/ENA metagenome assembly ERZ724008 | reverse complement strand
GTCTTACTTGAATTTTTTTATGAATTTTTGCAATTTAGTCTTGACTTTTTCATTTTTTTTACCGCTTTGCGGCTTTTTTCGTGCGACATATTACGACTTTTGTGTTTGTTTACCTTCGTGCGGCAATATTTCAATAAATGTACAACATTATTGTGCTACAATAGGCATAACGAACGGGTATCATCGGCGGCTGCTGCGGCAGTGGAAAGGTTTTTGACATGAACGTATTTGCCGAGCGCTATTTTTACATTTCACCCGATGAGGCGGCACGCCGTGTTTTCGGTGATGCCGCGGCGGTCTTTTTCGCGCGCGACGGTATGATAGCCGCATCGCGTGCGCCGGCGTCGGTGCTGCGTCCGGGCAGCCAGATATCCGACTGCTTTGCGTCGGGAAGGCTCCCTGCCGTCACCGACGGAGTGCTTTTCGGCAGGGCGCACGGCAAGCCCGATCGTTCTGCCGCGACGTGGCTCTCGGGCGACCTCTTTCTGTACGGCGCTCTCGGGCTCCTCGGTGTTTCGCTTGCGGTATTTCCCGTTGCGGGGGAAGGATCGGTCGGTGCTGCCGCTCTCCCGCCGTCGCTTGAGTCGGTATCGGCGTTTGAGGAGCGTGCGGTGCAGATCGCAGATGCCTTGCCGGGCGATCCGCTATACTTCCGTATTGCCGACGCTGCGGTCGAGGCAGCGCGCTTTGCGGGTGCGGGGATATCGGTCGGCGTGCCGGTCGGATGTGCGTTATCGGCACTCGGCTTTGACAGCGGAGCTTTTGAAGCGCTATGCTGACCTCGGCGCTGCTTTTTCGCCGTGCGTCACGGCTGCGTGGGTTCAATCTTGCCATCGGAGAGACGGGAGCCGATGCCGCCGGAATTACGGCGCCGGTGCTTCGGCTTGATGCTCTGCTCGACGGCGGTGCGGATGCCGCAATGCTTCCCGAGCTTATCGCCATGCGCCGCATAGCCGACGGCGCCGCTGTGTTTTTTGACAGTTGTTCGGAGCCGTCCGCCGACGGCTCGGGCGAGCGGCTGTATGTGTATTTTTCGCCGTCGCGCATTTCCGATCCGGGCGACGGGCTCAAATCGGCGAAGCCGACGTGCGGGGAAGAGGACATCCGCACGGCTGCCATGCGCGCTTTTGACGGCATACCGGCAGGCGAGATCTACTGAAAGCCGTATCGCGAACGGCTCGTTGGGCTTACTGCCTGCTGTTCTTACGTTCACGGTGTTGCGCGTTGTGCAGGTTGAACAAAAGGTGCATAAATCTTTGTTTATTTCGCCGCTTGACAACCAAAGAGTAATCGATTATAATGTATCATGTAGTGACATGAGCAAAATCCCATTTGCAGAAATAAGCCCGCAATTCAGCGCAACGCAAGAAAGCCCCCGATCAGGAGGCGAAAAAACGGATTAAGAGAAAGAATCAGGCGAAACGCTTGGAGGATTTGAGGGAACGCATAAGGGACGACTTGTGGGAATGAACTGCAGCAGAGGCAACAGCAAGGAGAGCAATGTGAGCGAGGGTGGCCAAATTGGCGGCAGCGTGCTGCGACTTGACCCATAAACGCTCCTGCCCGGTACGTTTGAAACGGGCATTGTAACGTTCAATCTCGCTACGGAGAGCATAGATTTTCTTGAAAGAAAGAGAGGAGCGGTCGATGGAAAGACGGTAATCGTCGGGAAGCGAGACATACTTGGTAAAGCCGCGATTCATCTTACCGTTGAAAAAGCACTTATGCTGACAAGGGCAAGCAGTATCGTCCTTGGAAGTCCTGTAAGGACAACAGTATTTCTGCCGAAGCCGTCCGCCGGTCCGGTTCTTTCCGGACTTGTGCATGACCAGGCCGGCTTCACATAGAACGGTACCGTTCGGGAGCTTACTCTGATTCTTGGTGTGCCGCGTGTTCAAAGGAATGACGCAGTCGCCATCGTAAACATCCTTGACGGTGTTGTAGATCGCCTTGACATCGTAGCCCTTGTCGGCGATGAAAGTACACTCTTTGAGGGGGATGATGCGATTGGCTTTTTCAAGCATTTCAATGGCGACCGTAGAGTCGGCGACATTGGCTCCCGTTGTCATTTCGCATATGGGGAGACCGGTCATACAGTCCACGAGAATGTGACATTTATACCCCCAATAGAAAGTGGTTTTCTTCTCGTTCTGCTGATTGGATGCGGTATGTACGCCCAAGGCACAGTCCTGGTCGCAGGTCGGGTGGTTTTCGGGATCGAATTTCCGCTGGGCAAAGGATTTTGGGTTGTTCTGCTTGGTGTTTGCTTCCATCGGCGTAGAATCGAGAGCAATAAAAGATGCATCCAAAACACCCATTTCGTAAAGTTCCTTCACCTGTGTTTTCATGACCTCCACCAACAAATCATGATTTATCCGGTTAAAGAACCGATCAAATGTGTGATATTCAGGCAACTTTTTCGTAATGTCGAAGCCGCAATAATAGGCGATCAGCAGGTTGTTGTTCAAATAGTCCACCAAGTCGGTGATATATTCAAAGCATTCGCACTTCATGACGATTCCCGCACGGAGCATCGCGTGGCGGGAATATCCCTGACGTCCTTTGGCATACAAACGCTCGGGAAAGCTGTCCAAATTCAGATGCATGAACAGCCCATCGTAGAATCTTGCTTTGGGCTGACTTGTGAACGATGCAATGTCGTTCATAATTAACTGTCGATAGATAACGGTCATCTCCTTTGGCTATGGATTTCTTGCACCTATATTATACCACAGTTGGTGACCGTTTTCTATACTTTTGTAGTGACAATTCGTTTTTCCTCGAGCCGTTTTGTCTTTATACTACTTCGTTTTTCGTATTTTGCTCGAGGCACTAATAACTTGTATATACAAGCACAAACAAAGCATTTTAGAAAGGATGGTATTCAAAATGAAGCTTGCAGTCGGCTGCGATCCCAATGCAACTGCTCTGAAGCAGCAGATGATTGCCTATGTTGAATCCCTCGGTCACGAATGCGCCGATTTCGGCAGTGACGATCCCATCTACGCCAACACCGCTATCAAAGTTGCCGAGGCCGTGGCCTCCGGCAAGTATGACCGCGGCATCCTCTTCTGCGGCACCGGCATCGGCGTCATGATCGCCGCCAACAAGGTCAAGGGCGCTTACGCTGCCGTTGTCAACAACGTGTATCAGGCCCAGCGCGCTCAGCTGAGCAACAACGCCAACATCATCACCATCGGCGCTCAGGTCACCGGCATCGAAGTCGCCAAGATGATGGTCAAGGAATACCTCAGCTGCACCTTCGATCCCAACTCCCGTTCCGCCCCCAAGATTGAAAGGATCTACGAATATGAAAAAGCAAACAGCTGATCTGCTCCGTCTGGAACTGACCGCGTATCTGTGCCGCCGCAACATCCTTAGGATGATTGAGGTCGGCCATCACGGTCATTTTGGCGGCATACCGGCAGGCGAGATCTACTGAAAGCCGTATCGCGAACGGCTCGTTGGGCTTACTGCCTGCTGTTCTTACGTTCACGGTGTTGCGCGTTGTGCAGGTTGAACAAAAGGTGCATAAATCTTTGTTTATTTCGCCGCTTGACAACCAAAGAGTAATCGATTATAATGTATCATGTAATAAAATCTTCAACAAAAAAGGAGAAAACCAAGTGAAATCAGTAACAAGAATACTGGCGTTCATGTGCGCGGCTCTCATGCTGCTCGCTCTTGCCGCCTGCACTAATCCGGATGGAGGTGAAAGCACTTCCGATACTATCGCAAACAACGATCCCGCCACCACGGATGAGCTTTACCTCGGCTACGAAAAAGACGACATCCCCGATACTCTCAAATATGATAAAAACGACCCTGTGTCTATTCTTTATTGGTCCGATGCCGAAAGAATAGAGTTTGAAGTTGCAGACGATGCAGACGACTCAGACCGTATCGTTTCCGCCATCAAGGCGCGCAACCAGGTCACGGAAGAAAGACTCAATGTCACGCTTGACTGGAACGGCCACGACGGCGACGTCGGTGAAAGAGCCAACTTCACCAAGTTTGTCGAGACTCAGGCAAACGCCGGTACGCACTACGACATCATAGCCGCATACAGCCGTACCGCCGGAATGCTCTCCACCCGCGGTTTCCTCCTTGATATCAACACCGTTGAGGACAACCACCTCAACTTCCAGCAGAACTGGTGGCCCAGCACGCTGGTCGATACCTGCACCATCGGCAAGTCGCTCTACTTCGTTTCCGGCGATATCTCCACCAACACCCTGCACTTTATGTACGGTATCTATTTCAACAAGGGTCTTCTGAATGATCGCCAGATGGAGAATCCGCAGGAGCTTGCGCTCTCCAAGAAGTGGACCATCTCGAAGCTCATCGAAATGACCTCCGACACATACCAGGATCTTAACAATAACGGTCAGAAGGACGCCGGCGACTTCTTCGGCTTCGGCACCGTCAATTTCCATTGCGATGCTTTCTATACCGGCTCGAACCTCAGACTTGTCTCTCAGGACGACGACAAGGTGCTTATCATTTCTCCCGACTTCAGCAGCGAAAAGACCATAAACCTTGTTGATCAGCTCGGCAGATGGCTCACCACCGATTCCTGCATCACGGCGGGCAAATATCAGGAGTCGTTCGTCAACGGCGACGGTCTGTTCGTGCTCAACCGTGTTTACATGGCTGACGCTCAGAACTCCTGCGGTCTGAACGCAGTTGAATGGTCATACGGTATCGTTCCCGTTCCGCTTTACAATGAGGATCAGGAAAACTACGTTACCGTTATGGGCAACCCCTTCACCCTCTATGCGATAGGCAACGGCTGCTCCGACCCCTCCCGCTCCACTGCGGTGCTTGAGGTGCTTGCTTCCGAGGCATACCGCCGCACGACTCCCGCGATCTTCGAAGTCAACATGAAGCTGCGCTATGCAAAGGACAATATCGACGCTCAGATGTTCGATATCATCCGCAGCACCGTCAGCTACGACCTCGGCAGAATATACTCCGACGATCTGCTCTTCATGAGCGAGATGCCGTCAAAGGCTGCAGTTGCCGGAACGTCATGGAACACCGCTCTTCAGAGCAAGGTCAACGGACTTACGATAAAGATCAACAAGATAGTCTCCGACCTTGAAAAGAACGCGAATCTTGCAAGATGACCGAAAATAAATAATACCTTGAATATGGGCTGCCGCGCTTTGCGCGGCAGCACTGTTTTTTCGTGCCTGCGGCATCAAAAAGGCGACTGAAAATCTTGTGCGACTTTCGGAGAGTGCTGTTGCGCAAACCAAATTTGATAATGTAGGGGAGGGGCGACCTCGGACTCCGTCCGTCGCTCAGCCCGGCTCACCCTCCACCACGGCTGCGGATGGGTAGAGATAAAGCCCGGAGCCGTGATTTTTTCGGGCAGAATGTCCTAAAAAAACGTGGGGCGTTAAAAAACTCATTATGAGTTTTTTAACGCCTTTTTTCGGTGCGGCGGGGTGCTGTTTCAGTTTTTGCCCGTCACCATAGATGCGACGTTTTTCATCATGCCGCCCACGGTGTCAAGCGTCTTTCCGGCGCGCTTCACCATGCGGCGTGCGCGCATGGGCTTGGAATTGTATGCGGCAATACCGACGCCCATTACGGCGCCCATCATGACCGTTCCCGCGGCAATTCCCGCCGCAGTCTTCATTTGTTTATCTGTCATAAGAAATACCGACCTTTCATTTTGGTTCGGTATTATTCTTCTCCGCGCGACGCCGATATATACGCGAGCTTGCCGCGCGTGATGTTATCTGCGCATGGGAGTTATGCCGCGGCTCTGCTCGAGCGCACGTGCGGCTGCTGCAAGGGCGCGTTGGCGTAGCCTGAATGCACCCGCGCGCGAAAGGTCGAGCATTTCGGCGCATTCCGCGACCGGAATTCCTCTTATGTAATGATAATACAGCAGCATCCTGCCCGTCTCGCCGCAGGGCAGGGAAGAAACAAAGCTCCTCACCGCGCAAAGTCGCGCACGAACGAGCGACAGGTCGAGCTCGTCCTCGCGCTTTTCTTCGTCGTCGCGGTCAAAACCATCGTCAAAATATTCGCGTGCATATCTGTCGGCGCGCAGCATGCGGCATCCGTGCCGATAACTTTCAAGGTAGAGGCGCGCCGCCTCCAGCCCGTCGGCAGACGGCATGCGGCAGCTTTCGCGTTGTTCATCCGAGATCTTTACTTCGTCTTCCTTCATTCAGAACTTCCTTTTCCGTTTTATTTTAGTCCGCATAAGCGGAATATTTCGAGCTATGATTCCGTGCTTCCGAATTATGACCCGCGCGACCGATCCGAAACGGCTTTTGTCGGGACGGTGTGATGTCATGCTCGGCAAAAGACGCGTTTTTCGCAATTATTTTGACCTTTTAAACCTTCGGTCGCTTGACAAAAAGGTATTTTCGGCTTATAATAAGAGGGCAAAGAGTGCGCGCGGTGTGCTTCGTATTTACCGCTGAATGAATTATATCACATATGCGTAATAATGTCAAGTGCTATTACGCATAAACGTAGTAAAATGTGGAGGACAGCTCCGCACATTTTTGCGATATGAAAGGAAAAGGATCCGCCGTCATGGATTATCAAGCCTTCGAGCGGCTGCTCGCCGCAAAAAAGACCACCGTCTATCGCGTGGCAAAGGAAACGGGAATATCAAACTCGTCGTTTTCGGATTGGAAACGCGGCAGAAGCTCGCCGAAGCCGGATAAGCTTCAAAAGCTTGCCGATTATTTCGACGTGCCGGTGGAAACACTTATGGGTACGCCGTGCGCGCATACGCAGTCACGCACGGCGGCGCTTGCCGAGAGCATGGTCCCCGTTATCGGGGAGATACGCGCCGGCAGCCCGATAATAACCGAGCAGACGCTGATGGGGCACGAGGTCGCCGACATTCCAGACGTTGACGATTATTTTTATCTTCGCGTGCGCGGCGACAGCATGAAGGATATCGGCATGATAGACGGTTCTCTGGTGCTCTTCCGCAAGCAGCAGTATGCCGACGAGGGACAGATCGTTGCGTGCCTTGTCGGTGGCGAATCTGCGACGGTAAAGCGCTTTCACAGGCACGGAAAAAATATTTTTCTCATGCCCGAAAACCCCGATTACACGCCGATACGGCTGTCGGTCGAAGATTTTGAGAGCGGCGAGGCGCGCATACTCGGTGTGGCGTGCGAGATAAAGATAAAGCTCTGAACACACTATTATTATTTGAAGGAACAACATGACCATACTCAGCGTAAACGATATTTCGCTTTCCTTCGGTCCGAAGGAAATACTGAAGGACGTGTCCTTTGCCCTTAACGAAAACGACCGTCTCGGCATCGTCGGGTCGAACGGCTGCGGCAAATCGACGCTCCTTTCTCTCCTGCTCGGCAGGACAGAGCCGACGACGGGCAGCGTTTATATAAATCAGAACACGACTGTCGGCATTCTGACGCAGGACTGCGCCTTCGAGCTTGCCGACGGCTGCGGCGGCACGGTGTGCGAGCAGATGTATGCGGCGTACCCCGAGTTTATCTCCGCCGAGGCGCGCATGAATGAGCTGACCGAATGGATGGAGGCGCATTCGGACGAATCCGAGACCGCCGGATATCTTTCGCGTGCAAAGGAATATTCCGATCTGCACGACCGCTATGTCGCGGACGGCGGGCTTACCTTCCGTTCGCGCTGCGATTCCATACTCGGGCATATGGGCTTCGGCACCGACGATGCCGCGCTGCCGGTGGGAGCGCTGAGCGGCGGTCAGCGCACGCGGCTCGCGCTTTCGCGCAGGCTCTGCCGCGAGCCGGACATCCTCATGCTCGACGAGCCGACAAACCATCTTGACGCCGAGACGCTCGTGTGGCTTGAGAACTATCTTGCATCCTATAAAAAGTGCCTTATCGTCGTGTCGCACGACAGATATTTTCTTGACCGCGTTACCGATAAGACGCTGATGATCGAGTACGGCACCGCAAAGCTTTACCGCGGCGGATACAGCGCGTCGGCTGAGCAGCGCCGCATTGACCGCGAGATATATGAAAAGCATTACCGTGAGCAGCAGAAGGAGATCGCGCGGCAGGAGGCATATATCGCACAGCAGCGCAGGTGGAACCGCGAGCGCAACATAATCGCCGCCGAGAGCCGTCAGAAGCTGCTTGACAAAATGGAAAAGCTCGAAGCGCCGGCGTCGGAGGAAAAAACGGTCAGAATGCAGTTTTCGCAGGGCATTCCGAGCGGAAACGATGTGCTTGAGGCGCGGGATCTCGGCTTTTCGTACCCCGGCGGGGCGCCGATCTTCCGCGGTATGAACTTCAATATCAAGCGCGGTGAGCGCATATTCATCGTCGGACCGAACGGCTGCGGCAAATCTACGCTCATAAAGCTGATAATCGGCAAATTCCGCCCGACAGAGGGCGCGCTCGACCTCGGGCACAACATCATGATCGGGTATTACGATCAGGAAAACCAAAGGCTTTCGGACAACAATACCGTGCTTGAGGAGCTGTGGTCGATGTACCCTGCGATGAAGGAGCACGAGGCGCGCCGCGCGCTCGGGACCTTCCTGTTCCGCGGCGACGACGTTTTCAAAAAGGTCGAGGTGCTTTCGGGCGGCGAGCGTGCGCGGCTGACGCTCGTCAAGCTGATGCTGTCGAAAATGAACACGCTCATCCTCGACGAGCCGACCAACCACCTTGATATCGCCTCGCGCGAGGCGCTTGAGGAGGCTCTCGGCGAATATGACGGAACGCTCATCTGCGTGTCGCATGACCGCCGCTTTGTGGGCAACACCGCAACGCGCATTCTCGGCTTTGACCGCGGCGGCAGGCTCATAAGCATGCCGGTATCTCACCGCGGTGCGGCATGGGACGAATGGATAGCCGAAAGCGAACGCCGCACGGCTGAGGGGCAGCCCTCAAAGCCCGCGCCCGCAGCTCAGAGCAACCGCGAGATATACCTGCGCAGCAAAAAGGAAGCCGCCGATGCGCGCCGTGCCGCAGCACGGCTCGAGCGGCTGAAAAAAGAGCAGGCGGAGCTTGAAGAAGAGCTTGACCGACTGAATGCCGAGCTGTACGGTCCCGCAGCGGCGGATTATGTCCGCGCGGGCGAGATCACGGCGCGCATCTCGCAGGTCGAGGACAGACTTATGGAGATATACGGAGAGACGGACGCGTGAGCAAAAGCTCACGCGTTTGCCTTTCTTACGGCGGCGAAAATCATACATCAAAAGCTGTTGAATCGTACACAATTTTATGATATGATATTGCACGCCGAGCTTCGGGTGACGCTGACGGGTACCCGGGGACGGCGGGAGCGGTATATATACCCGAAAGATCCGGATGCCTTATGATGTCCGGTGATTTTTTCGCTCCCGAAGCAATAATTTCGAATTTCCGATCGGAGTCTGACCATGAAATACGTGTCGAAGAAGCATTTTGACAGTGCGCAGAATATGGATATGACCGAAGGGTCGCTGTGGAAGAAGATCCTGCTGTTCAGCATGCCGCTTATGGCGTCCCAGCTCCTTCAGGTGCTCTTCAACATGGCCGATGTTGCCGTCATAGGCAATTTTTCAAGCTCGCTTGCGCTGGGGTCGGTCGGATCGACGACGATACTCGTCACCCTCTTTACCGGCGTGCTCATCGGCATGGGCAGCGGAGTCAACGTGCGCGTCGCTCAGTTCCTCGGTGCCAAGCAGAAGCGCGACACCACCGAGACGGTGCACACCTCGTTTATACTCTGTACCCTTGCGGGGGTCATAATTGCCGTTGCGTGCTTCGTTCTGGCGCGTCCAATGCTCACGCTCATACATACAAAGGACGAGCTGATCGACGGTGCGGTGCTTTATTTCCGCATATACGCGCTCGGAATGCCCGCGCTCGGTATATTCAACTTCGGCAACGCCGTGTTGAGTGCCGAGGGAGACACCCGCCGCCCGCTGGTCTATCTGACCTGTGCCGGCATTGTCAACGTTATTCTCAACCTTGTTTTTGTCATAGTCTGCGGAATGTCCGTTGACGGTGTGGCGCTCGCAAGTATAATCTCGCAGTACATTTCGGCGTTTCTTGTGCTTTTCCGTATGGCAAAAGACAAAAGCGAGTGCGGTTTGCGCCCGAAGCTTATCCGTTTCTATCCCGGAAAGGTCAAAAGCGTGCTCATGCTTGGCATACCCGCAGGACTTCAGAACGCTATTTTTGCCGTCGCAAACCTCTTCATACAGTCTGCCGTCAACTCCTTTGACCATGTAATGGTCGAGGGCAACTCCGCCGCCGCCAACTCCGACGCGATAATCTACAACGTCATGGCGGCGTTCTACACTGCCTGTTCGACCTTTATGGGGCAAAACCTCGGTGCGGGCAAGCGCCGCCGCGTGCTCAAAAGCTATCTTGTCAGTCTTTGCTACTCTTTTGTTGCCGGCGCGGTGCTGGGACTTCTTCTCCTTGCCTTCGGCAATGAGTTTCTTGCCATTTTCACCAACGACCCCGAGGTCGCCGCTGCGGGAATGCACCGTATCATGATAATGGGCTTTTCCTACATGGTTTCCGCGTTTATGGACTGCACCATTGCCGCCTCGCGCGGTCTCGGCAAGAGCCTTGTGCCGACTATAGTCGTTATTCTCGGCTCCTGCGTTTTCCGCGTTGTGTGGGTATACACGGTATTTGCGCATTTCCGCACCATACCGTCGCTCTACCTCCTTTATGTTTTCTCCTGGTCGATAACCGCCGTTGCCGAGATTGCCTACTTTATCGCCGAATACCGCAAAATAGTTGTTTAAAACTCGTGTGACGTTTTTTAAAGCTCGGGTGGCGTTGGTGCGGGTTTTGAACTTCATACCCCGACGGCGGCGCGAGTGCAGGTTTATATCAACTGTGGAGATGTAGCTACATCAGAACATTATCTTTTTTTGACCACGGGTGGCGTTGGAGCAGGCTCTGAACTATAGAGTCAGATCATCATTTTGCATTCCGCTGCCCCGTCGCGTTCAGCCGTGCAGGGCACGGCGGATGAGGTGGTAAAAAAGATCCCGCCGCAGCGGGATCTTCCTTTTACTTTTAATGAATTTTACTCCCTCAGTCGCCTTCGGCGACAGCTCCCTCAAGAGGGAGCCTCGGCAAGACTCCGAGCTTAAACCTGCTACATTGGGACTGCCGTAGGGGATGGCGACCTCGTATTTCTGTCAAATCAAAATGATTCAAAATCATGAAGGCACATGGTTTACAAATTGTGAAGACACATGGTTTACAAATTGTGAAGACACATGGTTTACAGGTATGCGGCGCGGCAAGTCCTCCGCTATATTATCAAATTTCTTTTTTCGAAAGATCCCGTTTGTGCGGGATCATTTATTTTTGCTCCGGATTTGCCGAAAATATTTTCTCTCAGCCTATTGACACGCGAAGAATTATCGTGTATAATATCAATAGTGATAACAATTATCGTTATTAAAACGCTGCGCTGAAAACCAGATCCCCGCAGCGCCGCCAAATACACAGCAAACCGAGAGGTCACATCAGATGAAGCTTCCGCACAACATTATTTATGTCGGCGTGACCGACCGCGAGGTCGATCTTTTTGAGGGTCAATACCCCGTGCCCGACGGCATTTCCTACAATTCATATGTTATAACCGACGAAAAGACAGCCGTGCTCGACACTGTTGACGCGCACTTTACGGGCGAGTGGCTCGAAAATGTTGAGGCAGCGCTCGGCGGCAGGCAGCCGGATTATCTTGTAATCCACCACATGGAGCCCGATCATTCGGCGGGCATTGTCGCTTTTATGGATAAATATCCGTCCGCCGCGGCTGTTGCGACCGCTCAGGCGTTCCGCATGATGGCTCAGTTCTTCGGCACCGATTATTCCGGGCGGCGCGTTGTGGTCCGTGATGGCGACGCGCTGGCGCTCGGCGAGCACACTCTGACCTTTGTCACGGCGCCGATGGTGCATTGGCCCGAGGTCGCGGTGAGCTACGAGAGCCGCGAAAAGATCCTTTTCTCTGCCGACGCTTTCGGCAGCTTTGCCACCGCCGACAGCACCCGCGCGTGGGACGATGAGGCGCGCAGATATTATATCGGGATAGTCGGGAAATACGGCAAGCCGGTCAGAGCACTTCTCGCAAAGGCTGCGGCGCTTGATATTGCGGCTGTATGCCCCCTGCACGGTCCCGTGCTGACAGACGGGCTCGAACGATATTTCGGTCTTTACTCGACATGGGCATCATACGAGCCCGAGACGCCCGGCGTCGTTATAGCCTATGCTTCTGTTTACGGCAACACAAAAAAGGCGGCGCTCCTCCTTGCCGACAGGCTGAGCGAGGCGGGCTGCGCCAACGTTGTTCTGCACGATCTTTGCAGGTGTGATATGTCCGCAGCCGTTGCCGATGCGTTTCGTTATTCAAAACTCGTGCTTGCCTCGCCGACCTACAACGGCGATGTCTTTCCCTGTGTGCGCGACTATATCGAGCGCCTTACCGAGCGCGAATTCCGCGGGCGCACCGTTGCTTTTATTGAAAACGGTTCATGGGCGCCGCGTGCGGCAAAGGTTATGCGTGATATGCTTGCGGAAAGCGAGGATATCGGCTTTGCGGAGAACGGCGTTACCGTCGTGTCGGCGCTCAACGATGCGAGCCGCGCTCAGATATCGCGCCTCGCCGCAGAGCTTGCCGGAACCAAACATTGATCGCAAGATCTTTGCTTTTACGGCTTGACACGGCTGCGTTTGTGTGATATAATAATGATAATGATTACTGATATCGACAGAGTCCTGCCGGATGCGAGCCGCCTGAGGCTTCGCGGAACGCGGGAGAAGAAAACGGAGTTTATATGAACCAGACGCTTAAGCATTCAAAGCAGCGCGAGGCGCTTATGGAGCTGCTCGGCAGCGTTACCTACCATCCGAGTGCCGAGTGGCTGTACAATGAGCTTAAAAAAGACTACCCCAAGCTGAGCCTTGCGACGGTCTACCGCAATCTCGGTGTGCTTTGCGAGTGCGGCGATGCGATACGTCTTGACGTCGGCGACGGGACCATCCGCTACGACGCTCAGACAGCCGATCACAATCACTTTTTCTGCACCTGCTGCCACGGACTTTCCGATATCGGCGGCGACGAGACTGACGGCATCGACCGTCTGCTCGAGGAAAAGTACGGCGTCAGCATAGATTCGCATTCGTTCATTTTTTACGGCAGATGCCGCGACTGCTGCCGCAAGGCGCGGGAAGGCGAAAAGTAATGTTCTGCCGCAGAAAAGCCGAAAACGGCGTCGAATACGACGCATCGGACATCATTACGGCACGTCACCTGTTTTCAACGCGTGCGGGAGGCGTGAGCACCGCGCCGCAGCTTGCCTCCATGAACCTCGGCGAGGAGCGCGGCGACGAGCCGGGAAATGTCGAAAAGAATTTTGACAGGCTGCTGGCTCCGCTCGGTTTCGGCTTTGCCGACACGGTGAGAGGCAAGCAGGTGCATTCGACGAACGTGAGATACGTTACGGCGGCTGATCGCGGTAGCCTTTTTGAGGACACCGACGGCTTTGTTACCGACTGTCCCGGTGTGGTGCTGGTCGTGAAGGTAGCCGACTGCGTGCCTATACTGCTGTGTGACGAGGTAAGCGGCGTTATCGCCGCCGTGCACGCGGGCTGGCGCGGTTCGGCGGGAGGGATTGCGCGCGAAGCGGTCTCGGTGATGTGCGCTCACGGCGCCGCGCCGGAAAATATACACGCCGCTCTCGGAGCGTGCATACACAACTGCTGCTTTGAGGTGAGGTCCGATCTTGTTGACAGCGTGCGCCTTATGTGCGGCGACGACATCGCGCAGCGGATAATTTCGCACCGCGGCGGCAGAATGTATGCCGATCTGACAGAGCTTGACCGCATCATGCTTCTCGCCGCCGGAGTGCTGCCCGAAAATATCGACATTTCCGGAGAATGCACCTGCTGCCGCCCCGACATTTACTTTTCGCACCGTGCTACCGGAGGGCGGCGCGGGACGATGGCAGCCGCGATCGTTTTATAATTTATAAATAAAAAGTCACCAAAACGATCCCGCGGTATATCCCGCGGGAAACAGAAAATATAAAAAACAAAAAAGAGGAGAAAAGATCATGAAAAAGTTTGTATGTCCCGTTTGCGGTTATGTTTACGAGGGTGAAAACCCGCCCGAGAAGTGCCCTCAGTGCGGTGTTCCCGGTTCGAAGTTCAAGGAAGTCAAGGAAGACGGTCTCAACTATGCGTGCGAGCACGTTATCGGCGTCGGCGCCAAGGGCAAGATCGACGATGAGGTCTATAACGGGCTGAAAGCCAACTTCGAGGGCGAGTGCACCGAGGTGGGTATGTACATCGCAATGAGCCGTCAGGCTATCCGTGAGGGCTATCCCGAGGTGGGTGCGTTTTACCTTCAGGCTGCATATGAGGAAGCCGAGCACGCCGCAAAGTTTGCCGAGCTTCTGGGCGAGGTCGTAACGCCGTCCACAAAGAAAAATCTTGAGCTTCGCAGCGAGGCTGAGTGCGGCGCAACAGCCGGCAAATTCGAGCTTGCAAAGCGCGCCAAGGAGCTGGGCTACGACGCCATCCATGACACCGTTCACGAAATGGCGAAGGATGAAGCCCGCCACGGCAGAGGCTTTGAGGGGATGCTCAAGAGATATTTCGGGAAATAAGAGACATCAGCCGCCGACCGAAGCTTTAGCCCGATCCTTGTTGAAATACGACTTTGTATAAACGCAGGAGGAAGAAATGAGAGATCAGAAGAACAGTGTAAAGAAAACGATCATGTCAAAGCGCGCGGAATACGGATTGACACGTGACGTGCCGTGCTCCGAGCAGGAAAACAAGACATATTCGGAAATGCTGAAGAACGGCGAGACACTGCCCGAGGGCGTGTTCCCGTACAGCTATACCGACGGCACAAAGTCGGACAGCGCGTTTTACGTGCTGGGCGATGAGCCGACGGATGCCGAGATCTCGGAATTCCTCAAATATAAGGAATTGGAGCTTTTGAGCACAATAAAAAATTGTGTCGTATTCTTCACGGTCATGGCGATAATCGGTATAATCGCGGGGATCATTATAGGATTGGGTATTCACTGATCCTTCGATGCCCCGGGCAGGACCTGAAAAAGCGGGCAGCCTTTGGTTGCCCGCCGATTTTATTGTATGCGGATCGACCGCCGTGCCCGGCTCACCCTCCCCTATGACTACGGACGTGTAGGTGGATGAAGCTCCGGCTTTTTATCTTCTGCTTTTTCTGCTTCTTCCCGAGCCGAAGATGCGGCGCAGGAGCGGCGCAAAAATGCCCGGTGAGCGTATGACTATTATCTTCATGTTGCGTTACTCCTTGACGGTGGCGGAGGAAGTCCCGGCGGACAGTGCCATCGGCGCCGTTATTTTATCAGCATTACGCCGGCACAAAGCAGCGCTGCCGCTTCTATGAAGGCAAGCAGTCTCCACGGCAGGAGAAAAGACAGAAAGATCCCTGCTCCGAAGCACAGGACAAGCAGTCCTATCATTTTTTTCAGCTCGCATGATCTCGGCATGACCGTTTCCTCCGTAATGATCGGGGGCATTCCCCTCTGCTTTCAGTATATGCGCTGCCCGCCGTCCCGTGACCCCGCGGGCGCTTTTTTATTGCATTTTGCATAATGACGGAAAAATATCTATTGAATTTGTATGTGTAATTTGATATAATGGTAACGATACAATAACGTTTGAAAAGGGCACTTCAACGCAATGAACTATAATAAAGCAAAAAAATACCGTGTGGCAGTGATAGCCGTTTCGCTTGCCGCGGCGGTGCTGCTCGGGCTGGCGACGGTGTGGCTGCGCGGCGGCTTTGACGCTTTCCGGGTAAAGGAGCACGGCGCGGGCGGCTCCGAAAGGACAGTAAGAGTCGTTTTTTCGGATGCCGGTGGCGGCGGGAGCACATTTGACGTTCTGCCGGGCGGCGACGCCTCGGTGAGCCCCGACGTTCCGGACGGCTACATCGTCGAGATACTGTCCGGCGATGCGGTCTATGAGGACGGCAGCATTACGTTGCACGGCGTCCGCACGCCGCAAACAGTCGTGTACCGTGTGAGAAAGCCCGGTGTGTTCAGTCTCAGAGTCGTAAATGACAGCAACTGCGGCACGGTGTCGCCGCGTGTGGGGCTTTCCACTCTTGCCGAAAATGCGCTCGTGCGCTTTTCGGTGACCGAAAAACCGGGTTACACCTTTGCGGGATATTCGCTCGGTGCGCCGCTCGACAAGGGCGGCACGCTCCTCAGTGCCGAACGCGTTTACATATACAAGGCGACAGACAATGCGGCGGTCTACCTTAACTACCGCGACGCCTCCGCCGTCGGCAGTTTTGTGCTGCGGTATCACGCAAACGGCGGCACGGTCGGCGGCAAAAACGAGGTGCTGACCGAAAAGCAGTCACGTGAGTTTTATCTCTGCCCCAACGCGCGGATGAACGACGGCACGATAGCGCGCCGCGGGTATGCGCTTGTCGGCTACAACACAAAAGCCGACGGCAGCGGTACGTTTTACGGCTGCGGCTGGAACATTGTGATGCCCGAGAGCGGCGAGGTAGATCTTTACGCGGTCTGGCTGCCCGAAACTGAGGCGAAATATTTCAAATATACCGTGTCGGGCAACACGGCAACGGTCACGTCCTGCACCGCGACTGCCGATACGGTCGTTATCCCCGCCACGCTTGGCGGCAAAAAAGTCACCGCAATCGCCGGGGGCGCGCTTTCGGGGCTGCGCCTGAAAACTCTCGTGCTGCCGCCCGAGCTTTCATCTCTCGAGCGCGCAGCGGTGCGCGACTGCACATCGCTTTCGACGGTTTACATTTTTGACCGTGTGTCGTCGATGAGCGACGCATCGTTTTCGGGCTGCACGGCGCTTTCGACCTTCATGATGGGCGCCTCGCGTCTGCCCGTATATCACGGACAGAAGCACGGCACCTATTCGATAAAATTCGAGCGCCTTTATACCGCCGACAAGCCTAAGATAATTATCATCAACGGCTCAAACACCGCATACGGGCTCAACACCGCGTCGCTCATATCGCAGCTTGACGGCGATTATACCGTTGTGAACTTCGGCTTCAACTGGAAAACGCCGCTCACGATATTCTACGAGGTAGCGGCGCATTATATAAAGCCGGGGGATATAGTGCTGAGCTGTCCCGAGCTGATGCCGCAGATGTGGGGCGAAAACACCGCCATAGGAACGATGTGGGAGATGTTTGAGAGCTGCTATGAGGTCATGAGCATGATCGACGTGCGCAACTACAACAACATCCTCGGCACATTTGCCGACTTCAACAAAAAATGTCTCGGCGGCAAGGGCGTGAGCTACGACGCACGCTTTGCGGATGTGGACACCTACGGTGACTATACCATCGTCAAGGAGCCGAACAAGGCGGGTGACAGCTATGTTCAGACTGTGGGGCGCGATTTTGCGGTAAAGATATATCTTTCCGCCAAAAACACCGCCAACATGAACCGCGCCATGGACGCCTGCCGCGCTGCGGGGGCTGAGATATTCATTTCCTTCCCGCCGACGAACCGCAACTGCCTCTCGGCAAATTCGGCGACTGCGGAATATCAGGCGGCGTTTGAGGCGGCGATAGAGGAGAGGCTGCACGCAAAGGTGATCTCCAAAATATCCGATTACCTTGTGCCAGGCAGTTATTGCTTTGATTCCGATTATCACCTGACCACAAAAGCGACCGTGTGGCGCACGAAGCAGCTCGCGGACGATCTCAACCGCGCCATCGCGGAGCTGAAAAAGAAATAAGATAAGGACGGCGGCGGGATCTCCCGCGGTCGGAAGGTTTGATCGTAATATGGATACATACGGACTCATTATCTGTTTCATTCTTTTGTATTTTGCGCTGACGGGCGCGCTGCACGCGCGCTTTGCCGTCCGTGCGTCGGAGAAGAGCAGAACGCTTTTCTGCATTCTTCAATGCGTGTCGTCGGTGGCGCTCGTTGCCGTCGGAGTTATGACTGCGCTTGAGCTTCGGTGGCTGTTTGCGCTCACGGCGGCTGTTGCGGCTTCGTTTATCATCTCCGTCTGCGGCAAAAAGGATGAAAAAAATGATGCGGACGGCGCGGAGGGCAGAGCCGACGCGAAAAAGGCGGAGCACGGGACCGCCGTGCGCATAATTTCCGCTGTTGCCGCTGCCGCCGTCGTGCTGCTGCCGCTCTGCATGCTGCTTGTCGGCGCATTCGTATATCCGTCGCAGTACGGCGAGAGCTATCTCGGCGAGCTTCCGGCAAAGGTTAGGCGGCTTGACAGCGCGGGAGAGGGCAAGGTCGTGGTCATAGGCGGCTCGAGCGTTGCCTTCGGGCTTGATTCCGAACTGCTCTCCGAGCAGCTTTCGCGCTCGGTCGTCAATTTCGGGCTTTATGCCACGCTCGGCACCGAGGTGATGACAGAGCTGTGCGCACGGTCGATCGGGACGGACGATATAATCGTCATAGCGCCCGAGACCGACAGGCAGACGATGTCCGACTATTTCGGCGCCGAGGCGGTGCTTGAGGCGTTTGACGGCGAGGCGGGAATGCTCGGCAGGCTGCCCGCGCGGTATTTTTCAAAGCTTGCGGGCGCATTTTACCCCTATGCGGCGGGCAAGCTCGCGCACGGTGTCGGATTTTCGCATCCCGCAAGCGGAATATACGGTGCGGCGTCCTTCAACGAGTACGGCGACATTGCCGTGCCGCGTCCGCATAACACCATGCTCGCGGGCGTTGACGGCACGAGGAGCATAACCCTTTCCGCCGATATTGCAACATCGGATTTTATTGATTATCTGAATTCCTTTGCCGAATATGCCGAAAAAAAAGGCGCGCGCGTTTATTTCAGCTTTCCGCCGATGAACAGGGCTGCGGTCGTGCCCTCCGAGGGAGCCGACGGCTCGACGGACGCGGAAAAAATAGCCTCCGATGCGGCGGCTTACTATGAATTTTTTGCCGAAAAGCTGAATTTTCCGGTCATAACCGACCCTGCGGCGTGTCTTATGGGTAGCGGATATTTCTACGACACGAATTTTCACCTTAACGACAGCGGCGTTACCGTCAACACGGCGCGGCTCGCAGCCGACATACTGCGTGCCGAGGGCGGTACCAAGGCGGTGACGGTAGAGCTGCCGCCCGAGCCGGCATTGCCCGAGCAACCCGACAGACAGGGTGACGAAGCCGACGATGCCGACACGGATATGTTCGTATATGAGGATTACGGTCCCGGGCTTGCCGTCGTCGGCGTGACCGATGCGGCGCGCGGGCGCACATCTCTCACACTGCCGCGCACACATGACGGAAAGACCGTTATCGCCGTCAGGGGCGGCGCGTTCTCGGGCTGCACGGCGCTCACCGAGCTGACCGTGAATGACAATATCGCGCAGATATCGGACGGCGCGTTTTCGGGCTGCCCGGCGCTTACGCGTGTCGTGATCAGGTTCGAAAACGCCGATCTCGTTACCGTGGGCGAGGGGCTGTTCGAGGGCGCACCTGCCGGACTTATGCTCTACGTGTCGGAGAGTGCGTATCCTTCCTTTGTCGGGAACTACACATGGTATGAGTATTCGAGCCGCATAAAGACGGAAAAATAATTGTCACTTACATATGCATGAGTGCTAACGTACAGATCGTTGTGTGCGTCTGCTGATAAATATACATGATAATTTTTTAGCACTCAAGCGGTTAAAGTGCTAACATTTACAGAAAGGACATTTAAAACTGTATAATCGTTAATAAATCCGGAGTATAATATAGGCGTAGTGAAAAGGAAGCGGGACACCCCGAAGGGAGTCCCGGAGAGCTTCCCGACACCGATAATTTCAGTCATTCATCATTATATATTTCGGAGGTATTATTACCATGTTTGAACTTACACCTTATTTCAGAAGCAATCGCAAATCGGCGCAGGTCTACGATCCGTTCCGCGAAATGGAAGATATGGAGCGTCGCTTCTTCGGCAACAGCGTTCAGAGCTTCCGTTCCGATATAAAGGATGAGGGGAATGCATACCTCATTGAAACAGATATGCCAGGCTTCCGCAAGGAGGACATCCACGTTGACCTCAAGGGCGAGACGCTTACCATCCGTGCCGAGCGCCACAGCGATTACGAGAAGGACGACAAGAAGAAATCCTATCTGCACGTCGAGCGTTCCTACGGCTCATATGAGAGATCCTTTGATGTTTCGGGCATCAAGCTTGACGCCATCACGGTGAGCTACACCGACGGCGTGCTTTCGATCACCCTTCCCAAGGAAGAGGTAAAGCAGCCCGAGTCCCGTTCGCTCGAAGTCAAATAAGCCTTGAGACAGCCGCCGCGCAAACGCGCGGCGGCTGTTGTTTTTTTGCCCGGCTCCCGTACCGTGCGCTTTTTACGGGAAACGGCAATTATGAACTTTCGGTAATAAATATATAAATTATCGTCGATTAACGGGAGCGCGGCATTGCAGGGGAAGAAAATGTGTGATATAATATTTATGTATAAAAAGACGGCACGCCGCAGCGCGCCGTGTGAGCAATCGTGGTAGGAGTTCGCAATTATGTCACTTTCAAAAAAGATATCTCCCTCGCTTATGTGCGCCGATTTTCTTCATCTCGGCGACGAGTTGAAAACGCTTGAGGAATGCGGTATTGAATATCTTCATATCGACATTATGGACGGTGTTTTCGTTCAGAATTACACGCTCGGCACGGATTTTGTGCGCAAGCTGCACGAAAACTGTCCCATCCCGCTCGATCTGCACCTCATGATAACCGAGCCGCATCTCAAGCTTGACTGGTTCGACCTTCGCCCCGGCGATTACGTGGGCTTTCATGTCGAAGCCGAGCCGCACGTTCAGCGCACTCTCGCGGCGATACGCGACCGCGGCGCCAAACCCATGCTCGTGCTCAATCCCGGCACGCCACTCAATGTGCTTGACGAGGTGCTGCCCGATCTTGATGCCGTGCTGCTCATGACGGTCAACCCCGGCTTTGCCGGGCAGAAGCTGATCCCTCAGACGCTCGACAAGATCGCGCGCCTGCGTCGTATGCTCGACGAGCGCGGGTATGAGAACGTCGAGATCGAGGTCGACGGCAACGTCAGCTTTGAAAACGCGGCAAAAATGAGCCGTGCCGGCGCAAATATTTTTGTTGCGGGCACATCAAGCATTTACGCAAAAAACGGAAGTGTAAAGGAGAACGCCGAAAAGCTGCGTTCGGTACTTTGATATCCCGGTGCTCCTGAAAGGTATGATCCACTTATGAGAAGAAGTATAAGCAGAGAAAGCAGTACGCCCGACAAAGGTTATATTGACAGCCGCGCGGCTGCCATAGCCGCAATAAACAGGATGAGTGCGGAGCTCGACGCGCGCCTTGACGCGGCAGCAGACGGCATGAACGATGTCATCGCGCTGCTTGCCGATATCCCGGTGCGCTCGCGCTTTATAACTCTCACCTGCCTCAGTGACGGCACGGTCGGGATATATTACAGCTCCGGCGAAAAGCTGCCGCGCATAGGGAGAAGCGGAAAGCGCCTGTCCCCTGCCGGAAAGCTGCTTCTGTCGCGTTTGGGGATCATTGCGCACCGGTGCGACACCGTGCAGTCGGTGGACAGTATTGAGACGGCGGGCATCGGGAATGCGAAAAACACACGCGTCTATTTCAGATGCCGCGACGGGCTGCGCAAGGCGGAATACGATATGGAGCATGTGGACGAATGCGGAGACGATATCCGCAGCCTTGACACAATGATAAAAGATCTGCTTCAGATGATCCGCCGCAGCAAAG